>JGI12109J20283_10004274_pt1 | contig 131489 bp, 112 predicted proteins | sample ElkSlonscriptome_12_FD_20283 | JGI IMG/M metagenome (IMG submission 20283) | reverse complement strand
CTCTGAATGCCGCGGGATTCGGGCGCAGCCTAACTGGTTTTAGTGAAACCACAGAATGCCTTTATTGCCGTCGCCATGCAACGTAAACGCGGGGTGCCCTGCGGCATTGATGCGTGGGGGGATACGTAGGGGAGGGTGGCGGGTGCGGAGATATGATGCGGGTGGTGGAAGGTCAGGGGAGTCGGTCGAGGGGGCTCTGGACGGCGACGCCGGGGCGGTTGAGGACGTGGGTGTAGACCATGGTGGTGCGGACGTTCTTGTGGCCGAGGAGTTCCTGCACGGTGCGGATGTCGTGGCCGTTCCGAAGCAGGTGGGTGGCGAAGGAGTGCCGGAGGGTGTGGCAGGTGACGCGCTTGGCGACGTTCGCTCGCCCGGCTGCGCGCTTCACGGCGCGCGACATGACGGTCCGGTGGAGGTGGCTGCGACCCTTGCGGCCGGTCCGCTGGAGGGTGCTGTAGCGCGAGGCGGGGAAGAGATACTGCTGGCCGAGTGAGCGGCCGAGGTGGGGCCGTGTGCGGTCGAGGGTGCGGGGGAGCGGGACCCATCCGGCGCCGTTCTCGACGTCCCGGGCGTGCACCCGTTCCCGCTCGTTGATCTGGCGCTGGAGTGCTGGGGCGAGGCGTTCGGGCAGGATGGTGATGCGGTCCTTGCCGCCCTTTCCCTGGCGCACGGTGATCTGGCGGAGGCCGAGGGCGAGGTCCTGCACCCGCAGGTCGAGGGCTTCGCCGAGCCGGAGGCCGGAGCCGTAGAGGACGCCGGCGATGAGGCGTCGGGTGCCGTGCAGCTCCGTGAGTACGCGCCGGACTTCGCCGGGATCCAGTACGACGGGCAGTCGTTCCTTGCGACGCGCTCGCACGATGTCCCGTTCCGCTTCGATGGGGATCTCGAGCACCCGCCGGAAGAAGAAGACGAGAGCGCTCGCGGCCTGATTCTGGGTGGAGGGGCTGACCTCCTCCTTCACGGCGAGGTGGGTGAGGAAGGCGTCGACCTCCCGCCGACCGAGGCTGCGGGGGTCCGCGCCCGGGTGTCGCTCCAGGAAGCGACGTACCCAACCCAGGTAGGCGCTCCGCGTCCGTGGGCGGTACTGCCGAGCCTCGAGGGCGCGGCGGGTGGCGGCGAGTGGATGATCCATGTCCCAACCTTCGCCGCCGGACCGGGCGAGCGAATGGCGGGTTGGGTGTGCTGGCGCGACGGGCCCGCCCGATTGAGAGCGACCATGGGATTCCGCTAGTTTCAGCGTCCGACACATCGCCGATCCACCACTCTCCCCGGGACGCCCGTGCGCCTCGACCATATCCGCAATTTCTGTATCGTCGCTCACATCGATCACGGGAAGTCGACCCTCGCGGACCGGCTTCTCGAGGAGACGGGTGCGCTCGACAAGCGGCAGATGCGCGCGCAGGTGCTCGATTCCAACGAGCTGGAGCGCGAGCGGGGGATCACGATCAAGTTGCACGCGGTCCGGATGGACTACCTGGCGGAGGACGGGAAGACGTACCAGTGCAACCTGATCGATACGCCGGGGCATGTGGACTTCACGTACGAGGTGTCGCGGTCGCTGGCGGCGTGCGAGGGTGCGATCCTGGTGGTGGACGCGACGCAGGGGATCCAGGCGCAGACGCTCTCGAACCTCTTCCTCGCGCTGGACGCCGATCTGGAGATCATTCCGGTGATCAACAAGATCGACCTGCCGGGGGCGGAGCCTGTGAGGCGGCAGATCGAGGTGGCGGAGCTGCTCGGTGTCGATCCGGAGACGTGTCTGCTGGCGAGCGCGAAGGAGGGGATCGGGGTGAAGGCGATCCTGGAGGCGGTGGTGGCGACGGTGCCGCCACCCGAGGGAGACGCGGACAAGCCGCTCCGCGCGCTGATCTTCGACTCCTACTACGACAAGTATCTGGGCGCCGTGCCCTCCGTCCGCGTGGTGGACGGCACGATCGAGCCGGGGATGCGCATCGGATTCGGGGCGGTGGAGGCGGAGTACGAGGTGACGGAGGTCGGCTACTCGCAGCTCGAGAAGGTGAAGCGGCCGAAGCTTCAGCCGGGCGAGGTGGGGTACGTGGTGGGCGCCATCAAGGATGTGAAGCACACGCGCCCGGGCGACACGATCATCGACCTCGATCACCCCGCGACCGATCTGCTGGAGGGCTACCAGGAGGTTCGCCCGATGGTGTTCGCGGGGCTCTACCCGACCGACGCGGACGACTACGAGGACCTCCGCGACGCACTCGACAGGCTGACGCTCAACGACGCCTCGCTCCAGTTCGAGCCGGAGACGTCCACGGCCCTCGGATTCGGGTTCCGCTGCGGATTCCTCGGACTGCTCCACATGGAGATCATCCAGGAGCGGCTCGACCGCGAATTCGGGGTCGACCTGATCACGACGGTCCCGAATGTGGAGTACCACGTGGAGCTGACGGACGGCGAGATGGAGGTGATCGAGTCACCCTCGGCGCTGCCCGACCGGGGTCGGATCGAGTCGATCTCCGAGCCGATCGTGAAGCTGCGGATCCTCTGCCCGTCCGAGTACATCGGCAACGTGCAGAAGCTCTGTCACGACCGCCGCGGCGTCTTCCACGGGATGCAGTTCGTGGATACGGAGCGGGTGGAGATGGAGTTCGACATGCCGCTCGCCGAGATCGTGCTCGACTTCTACGACAAGCTCAAGAGCGGTACGCGTGGCTACGCGGCGATGGACTACGAGATGAGCGGGTACAACGTCGCCCAGCTCCAGAAGCTCGACGTGCTCGTGAATGGCGATCCGGTGGATGCCTTCAGCGTGATCATCCACCAGGACAAGGCCTACGAGTACGGCCGCGACCTGCTGAAGCAGCTCCGGAAGCTGATCCCGCGGCAGCAGTTCGAGGTCGCGCTGCAGGCGACGATCGGACAGAAGATCATCGCGCGCGAAACGGTGAAGGCGGTCCGGAAGAATGTGACCGCGAAGTGCTACGGCGGTGACATCACGCGGAAGCGGAAGCTCCTCGAGAAGCAGAAGGAGGGGAAGAAGAGGATGAAGCAGGTCGGCGCCGTGGAGATCCCCCAGGAGGCGTTCCTGGCGGTTCTCAGCATCGGCGAGTGACGTGACGGTCGGCCCGCTCCGTCTCGCCGACTCGGGGGGCGACTCGCGGCCCCGGGACCGGAGGGCGGCATGACGGTCGGCGTCGTGATCTCGACGTACGACCGCCCCGATGCGCTCGACCTCGTGCTGACGGGGTACGCGCGGCAGACGCATCCGCCGGACGAGATCCTGGTCTCCGACGACGGTTCCGGCCCGGAGACGGCGGAGGTCGTCCGGCGGAACGGCTCACGGCTTCCGCTGGTGCATGTGTGGCACTCCGACCGGGGCTTCGCGAAGACGGAGGCGCTCGACCGCGCGATCCGGGCGGCCTCGGCGGACTACCTGATCTTCACCGATCACGACTGCATCCCGAGGCCGGACTTCGTGGAGACCCATGTGCGGCTATCCGAATCCGGCCGCTTCCTGTCGGGCGGATACGTGCGGCTGTCGGAGGCGACGACGAATCGCCTCTCGACCGACGACGTGATCACCGGACGGGCCTTCGAGCCGGACTGGCTGGAGGGGCATGGGACCTCGCTCGGCCGCCACCGGCTCCGCCTCCTGCCCCCGGACTGGCGCGCCGCCGCGCTCGACCACCTGACACCCACGAAGCCTACCTGGAACGGGATGAGCTCCTCCACCTGGAGGAGGCATCTCGAGGAGGTGAACGGCTTCGACCTCGACTTCCGGTATGGCGGACTCGACCGCGAGCTGGGGCTGCGGCTGCAGAACGCCGGGCTGCACGGGAAGCAGGTGCGCCACCGTGCGGTGGTGCTCCATCTTCATCACGACCGGCCCTATCGGGACGAGGAGGCGGTCCGGCGCCAGCGGGAGCGCCGCCGCGCGGTCCGGCGCGCCGGTGTCGTGCGGGCCGAGCGGGGCATCGAGCAGCTGGACGACGAGGTCGAGACCCGGATCGACCGGTACGAGGGAGACGAGAGGTGAACTGGATCGTGGGGGTGGACATCGGCGGCACGAACCTCGTGGTGGGGCTGGTGCCGGAGGCGGGCGGCGATGCGGTCGCCCTGCGGAATCGTGCCACCCGCGCCGAGCGGGGCATCGGGGCGGTCGTGGACGACATCGTCCGGCTGGCGCGCGGAGCGATCGAGGAGGCGGGTGTGGACCTCGTCGACGTCGTCGGCATGGGTGTGGGCTCCCCCGGCCCGCTCGATCGCGCAACCGGGGTCGTCTCCGAGAGCCCGAACCTGGGGTGGCGCGAGGTGCCGCTGCGTGCTCTGCTGCGCGACCGATTCGACGCGCCGGTGGCGCTCGACAACGACGCCAACTGCGCGGTCTACGGCGAGTGGTGGCAGGGCTCGGGGCAAGGCAGCGAATCGATGTTCGGGGTGACGGTCGGGACCGGAATCGGCGGCGGCTGGATCAGCGATGGGCGGCTCCAGCACGGGGTGAGCGATGCGGCGGGCGAGATCGGTCACACGACGGTGGCGATCGACGGCCGACTGTGCGCCTGCGGCAACTACGGATGCCTGGAGGCCTACGCCAGCGGGCCGAGCATCGCGAATCGTGCCCGGCAGGGTGTGGCGGCCGGGACGGACTCCGTGCTTCTCGATCTGGTGGATGGCGACCTCGACCGGATCACGGCGGTAACCGTCTTCGAGGCGGCGGTGTCCGGCGACGCCTTCGCCGACCGGGTGGTGAACGAGGCGGCGCGCACGCTGGGGGTCGGTGTGGCGAACATCATCAACCTTCTCAATCCCGAGGTCGTCGTGCTCATGGGCGGCGTGACGCGGGCGGGCGACCACCTGCTGCAGCCGCTCCGGGCGGAGGTACGGACCCGGGCCTTCGAGGTCTCCGCGGAGGCCTGCCGCATCGAACCCGGCACCCTCGTGGAGACGGCGGGGGTAGTAGGCGCGGCCGGCCTCTTCCTGCAGGCCCGGGGCGCCGGCCTCGTCACCCCGTGACGCCGGCGAATCATCTGCGACCACCTGCCTCCGGTGGTCGTCCGCGCCTCGGCGTCGTCGGGACGATGGTGTGGGATACCATCCATCGCCCCGCCACGCGCGAAACGCCGGTCCGGGAGTGGGGCGGGATCGCCTACGCCATGGCCGCGCTCGACGCCGCGCTGCCCGCCGAGTGGGAGATCGTTCCGCTGGTCCGGGTCGGCGCGGACCTCGCGGAGGAGGCGCGCCGCTTTCTCGCTCGAAGCTCACGGATCGATCTCGAGACGGGGCTGCGGACGGTACCGGAGCCGAACAACCGTGTGGAACTCCGCTACTCCGAGGAGGGTCGGCGCACGGAGCAGTTGACGGGTGGTGTGTCGCCGTGGACGTGGCCGGAGCTCGCTCCCGCGGCGCACACCTGCGACGCGCTCTACGTGAATTTCATCTCCGGCTTCGAGATGGACCTGGATGCCGCGCGCGCCCTGCGGGCCGGATTCCGGGGCCCGACGTACGCGGACCTCCACTCCCTCTTCCTGGGCATCGGGCGTGCCGGTGTGCGGGTCCCACGGCAGCTACCGTCGTGGGGTGCCTGGCTTCGCGCCTTCGATGCGGTGCAGATGAACGAGATGGAGTTCGATCTGCTGGGCCGGGCGTGGGGCGATCCCTGGCAGCTGGCCGCCGAGGTGGTCGGACCCGAGCTGAAGCTCATCCTCGTCACGCTGGAAGAGCGTGGCGCCGCGTGGATCGCATCGCCCGACTTCGACGCCGACCCGAGTGGCTGGCCGGCGAGCCGCCACGACGTCGGACGGGCGGGAACCGTGCACAGCGGCCGCGTTCGCGTCGACGGAGGTCGGATCCAGGGCGACCCGACCGGTTGCGGAGACGTGTGGGGCGCTACTTTCTTCTCTCGACTGCTCGCCGGGGAGGATCTCGACGACGCGATACGCGGGGCCAACCGAAACGCGGCCCGCAACGTCGCCCATCGAGGTGCCCGGGGACTCACCGACCACCTTCTCGGCCGGCTCACGACCGACCCCGGCGACCGATGAACGTTCTCGCGCTTCCCACATCGCTGGATCACCGGTCCATGGACCGCATCCTCGACGAGACGGTCGAGGTGGAGAGCGATCGCGTACTCTTCGACGCCCGTCACGTCCGATGGGCGGACCCGAACGGCATGGTGGCGCTGCTGTGCGCCGGCCGTGCCATCCTGGCGCGCACCGGTCGGCCCGCCCACTTCCAGCTGCCCGAGAACACGGACACCGCCGGCTACATGGCGCGCATGGGATTCTTTCGGGCGGCCGACGAGCTCTTCGAGTTCGACAAGCGCCCCCCACGACGCGCCTCGGGGGACACACCTGTCCTGCTGGAGATCATGTCGATCTCGACCAACACCGATGTCCACGAGGTGGTCGAGCGGGTGCAGGGAAGCGCGGGGACGATCCTCTCGCAGACGCTCCAGTACCCCGCCACCGCGGTGGTGCCCTTCAGCGTGATCCTGTCCGAGGTCTGCCAGAACATCCTCGAGCACGCCGAGGCGCCCGGGTGGGTCGCCGCCCAGGTCTACAACTGGAAGAAGCGGCTCGGGCGCCACGTGCTCGTCCTTTCCGTGGCGGACATGGGGCGTGGCTTCAAGGCGTCGCTCACCTCCGAGCACTCGGCCCGGTTCGGCGATCGCTGGAGTGATGCGACCGCCCTCGAGGCTGCCTTCATTCATGGCGTGACCCGGTTCCCCGACTCGCACCGGGGGCAGGGGATCCAGCAGATACGGAAGCAGGTCCGCAGGTGGGACGGGGCGCTGTCGATCCGCAGCGGAAGCGCGCGCATCGCCGACGTGCCCGACTGGGACGAGCAGCCGCCCCTGGTCCAGAACCTCTCCACCTTCCCCGGCTCGCAGATCTCGATTCTCCTGCCGGCGAAGCAGGATGCCCCGGGGNCGACCGATGCGTAGCGTGCCCGACCCGATCCGCGTCGATGTGGCGCCCCTCGTCCGTGAATCCGTCGCCTCGGCGTATTCGCACCTGGTGACACGGCCGACGGGACGCGCGGTTCGGCTCGCGATCGAGGCGATGCTGGCGGAGGCGGGCGAACCGACGATCACGCTGGTCGACCTGACCGAGATCACGATTCTCGACTACTCCTGCGCCGACGAGGTCGTGGCGCGTCTGCTGCACAGGTACACGGAGCCCGATCGACCCCGGGAGGCGTTCTTCGTCTTCCGCGGCGTGCAGGCCCGCCACCGGGAGCCGATCGAGGCGGTCCTCGAGCGGCAGGAGCTTGCGGCGGTCTCGCAGCGGGACGACGGCTCCGCCGAGCTGCTCGGCACGCTCGACGAGGAGGAGACGGCGGTTTGGGGACTCATCGAATCGGAGGGCATGGTGCCGGACGAACGGACACACGACATCTTCGGGAACGGCTCGCTGCGTACGGCGGTCGAGCGGCTGGTCGAGCGGCGCCTCGTGTTCTCCGACCCGTCCGGGGGCACCCACGCGCTCAGTCGGCTCGTGGTCGGTCTGGAGGGCTGATGGCCGGCGAGCGCGGGAAGCGAGGCGGGCAGGGGCGCTCGACCCGGGGGATCCACGGTGACGGATACGACCCCCGCCCGGGAGATCCCATCGTCCCGCCGATCTATCAGAGCGCGACCTTCGCGGGTGGGCTCGATCCCGCCGACGAGCTTCTCTACACGCGGTACGGTAACAACCCGACGCAGAACGGGGTGGGGCGGAAGATCGCGGCGCTCGAGGATATGGACGCCGGCCTGGTGCTGGGCAGCGGGATGGGCGCGATCGCGATGACGCTGCTGGCGCTCACGTCGCGGGGCGATCACATCGTCGCCTCCGAGCACCTGTACGGCGCGACGCGCCGGCTGCTCGAGGAGGAACTGCCGCGGCGGGGGGTCACGACGACCTTCGCCGGTTTCGGGCGGACCACGACGTGGCGGAAAGCGATCCGAAAGTCGACACGACTTCTCTACATCGAGGCGCCGACCAACCCGACGCTCCGGGTCCCCGACCCCCGCCCGCTGGCGACGCTCGCGCGGGAGCACGGCCTGCCGATGGTCATGGACGCGACGTTCGCGACGCCCGTCCTCATGCGACCGGTGGAGCATGGCGTGGATGTCGTGGTGCACTCGGCGACCAAGTATCTGTCGGGCCACTCCGACGTGATCGCGGGCGCGGTGGCCGGACCCACGGACGTCATCGAGGAGGTCCAGCGGATGATGCGCCTGTATGGGCCCTCCGTCGACCCGCACGCGGCCTGGCTCCTCGATCGTGGCCTCCGCACCCTCGGCGTCCGTATGCGACGGCACTGCGAGAACGCACGGATCGTGGCCGAGTTCCTCGAGGACCATGACAAGGTGCGGTCCGTATCGTGGCCCGGTCTCGCCTCGCACCCGGACCACGAAGTCGCGGCGAAGCTCTTCGACGTGGGCTTCGGCGGGATGGTGGGCTTCGTCCTGGAGGGGGGAGGAGAGGCGGCGGACCGGCTGATGCGGACGCTGCGCCTCATCCACGTCGCCCCCAGCCTCGGAGGGGTAGAGTCGCTCGTCTCCCAGCCCCGCTTCACCTCGCACGCCGCTCTGTCCGAGAGCCGCCGTGCCGCACTTGGAATCCCGGACGGATTCGTCCGCCTTTCGGTTGGACTGGAGGACTCCGACGACCTGGTGTCCGACCTGATGCGCGCGCTCGACGAGATCTGATCGGCCCGCCGTGAAGAGGGTGTCCGCGTGGCTCGGGATCGGTCTCGTCGCGACGCTCGTGGCGTCGAGCATCCTGCTCGCGCGGATCCGGAGCGGGCCCGACCTTCCGGCGGGCGAGACATCGACCCCCGGCATCGAGGCACCGGTCGACGTCCTGTGGGACTCGGCGGGCGTGCCGCATATCTTCGCGGGGTCGGTCGGCGACGCCTTCTTCGCTCAGGGGATGGTGCACGTCCGGCAGCGCCTCTGGCAGATGGAATTCCTGCGCAGGGTCGCGTCGGGTCGTCTGGCGGAGGTGCTCGGCGAGGCCGCGATTCCCTCGGACCGGTTCCTGCGGACGCTCGGCATGTCGCGGGTCGCCCGGCGCGCCGCGATGGTCCTGGACGAGGAGACGCGGCCCATGCTCGAAGCCTACGTGGACGGCGTGAATCACGCCCTCGAAGCATGGAGTGGCCCGCTCCCTCCGGAGTTTCTCGTCCTCCGGTTCGAGCCGGACCCCTTCACGATCGAGGACGTGCTCGCGATCGAGCGGATCATGGCGTGGGACCTGACGCAGTACGACGACGATCTGATCCACGCCGCACTCATGGCCGAACTCCCACCCGAGCAGTTCGAGCGGGTGCGGAAGAGGTTTCCCGAAGGCGGAACGACGATCGTGGGCCGATCGCGCAGCTTGCCGCCATCACCGATCCCCGAGATCGCAGCTCGAACGGGCCCCGAGATCGCAGCTCGAACGGGCCCCGAGGTCGCAGTTCTACCGGGCCCCGAGGTCGTAGATCGACCGGCCTCCGAGATCGCCGCTCGGACCGTCCCCGAAGTCGCGCCTCGACCGGCCGCGGAGGCCGTATCCGCGCTGATCCGCAGCGCACGCGTCCCCGACGAATTGCGCCCCCTTCTGCGGGCCGTCACCTCCGTGCATGCGTCGAACGCCTGGGTGGTCGGTCCCGACCGAACCGCATCCGGAAAGCCGATGGTCGCGAACGACATGCACCTCGGCCTGAACCGTCCGGCACTCTTCTACCTCGTGGGGCTTCACGCGCCGGGGTTCGATGTGGTCGGCATGTCGATTCCGGGCGCTCCCGGTGTGGCGGCCGGGCGCACCGGCGGAGTCGCATGGGGCTTCACGAACGCCATGGTGGACGACGCGGACTTCTTCGTCGAGCGGGTCGATCCGGCGGACACGACCCGATATCTCACCCCCGGGGGCAGCCGACCCTTCGAGACGCGCACGGAGGTGATCGGGGTCGCGGGGCGCGACGTGCCGGACACGGTGGTCGTGCGTCACACGCGTCACGGTCCGGTGATGACGCCGGTGGAAGCGCGCCTCGATGGCGATCTCGTCTCGCTCGGCTGGGTGGCCCACGCCGACTCGTCCACATTGCCGGCGATCCTGGCGATGAACCGGGCCACCGATGTCGAGGAGTTCCTGGCGGCGCTGCGGGGCTTCCGCACGATCAACCAGAACGTGGTGTTCGCGGATACTGCCGGGGGGTGGGGTTACTGGATGGCCGGCCGGGTCCCGAACCGCGAAGGTCGCCGTCCTCCGATCGCGCCCGGAGCGGGGTGGACGGGAGACGACGACTGGAGCGGATTTCTTCCGTTCGCCCTGCACCCGCATGAGCTCGCGCCCGAGCGTGGATACGTCGTGACCGCCAACAATCGTCAGCAGGCGGACAGCATCGGCGGCCTGATCTCCGGCGACATGTGGTTCCCGCCATGGCGGGCGGATCGGATCACGCAACTCGTGGAAGCCGGCGACGACCACGACGTCGCCTCCATCCACGATATCCAGCTCGACGTCCTCACGCTGCAGGGCCTCCGCTTCCGGGAGGTCGCGGCGGAGGGCTACCGGTCCGCCGGGGATCCCGAGGCTGCGGAGCTTCTCGAAGCATGGGATGGCGAGACCCCGGTCGACCGCGTCGAGCCGGCGCTCTTCCAGGCCTGGTACGAGGGCGTCCGCCGGACGCTTTCACGTGATGTCTACGGCATCGAGAACGGGTATGTCGACATGTCGGCGGTGGACCGGTGGATCAGGGACGGTCTACCCGCCGGGGTAGCCGCGGCCGCGGCTCGCGAGGCGCTCGAGCGGGTGGGACACGTGCCGTGGGGAAGGCAGCACTACCTGCACCTCGACCATCCACTCGCCGCCGCTGCACCGCTCCAGCTCCTGTTCGGGTTCGCGCGCACCGACATCCCCGTCGGCGGGACAAAGGCGACGATCGATGTGGCCGGCTACGAGTCCGACTCGGAGGGACGCTACCGCGTGGTCTGGGGCGCCAGCCAGCGCCATGTGTCGGACATGAGCGAGGACGCGGGATGGTTCGTTCTGCCGGGAGGCCAGTCCGGATTCCCCGGCGGCCCGCACTCTGCCGATCAGTTGCCCCGTTGGCTCGACGGCGGACTCATGCGGCTTCCGCTGGGACGGGAGGAGGCCGAGGGTCGCACACTCCGGCGCTGGCGCATCACACCCGGCTGATCCCTGATGCCGGCTGAGCCGCACTGTCGGCGGAGCCCTGCTGCCGGCCGGTCACCCCGGGCTCACCCCCGCCGTGTGCTCACTCCTGCATGAAGGGATAGCGATAGTCCGTCGGCGGGTCGAAAGTCTCCTTCACACTCCGCGGAGACAGCCACCGCAGCAGGTTGAGGTACGAGCCCGCCTTGTCGTTGGTACCGGACTGGCGCGCTCCACCGAACGGCTGCTGGCCCACCACGGCTCCGGTCGGCTTGTCGTTGATGTAGAAGTTGCCGGCGGCGTGGCACAGGACGTCCATGGCCTCCAGCGTGGCCTCGCGATCCTGCGAGAACACCGCGCCGGTCAGGGCGTACGGCGACGTCTCGTCCACCAGCTGCAGCGTGTCGCTCCAGTCCTCGTCGTCGAACACGTGGATGGTGACCACCGGGCCGAAGATCTCCTCGCGCATCGACTCGTAGTGCGGGTCCGTGGCCACCAGTACGGTGGGCTCGACGAACCAGCCCTTCGATCGGTCGTGGCCTCCACCCACCAGAACCTCCACATCGTCCGACGTCTTCGCGCGGTCGAGGTAGCCGGCGATCTTCTCGAACGCCTGCTCGTGGATCACGGCCGTGACGAAGTTCCTGAAGTCGCGGGGATCGCCCATGGCGAGTCCGGCGACCTCCTCGGCGAGCTCTCCCTTCAACTCCGGCCACATCGACGCCGGGATGTAGACGCGGGATGCCGCCGAGCACTTCTGCCCCTGGTACTCGAACGCACCCCGTACGATGGCGGTGCGCACCTGGTCGGCATGCGCCGACGGGTGCACGACGATGAAGTCCTTTCCGCCGGTCTCGCCGACGATCCTGGGGTAGCTCCGGTAGGTGGGGAGGTTCTCGCCGATCTTCCGCCAGAGCATCTGGAAGACCTCGGTCGAGCCCGTGTAGTGCAGACCCGCGAACTCGGGGTGGGACAGGACCACGTCCGTGACCTCGGCGGGATCGCCCGGCACGAAGTTGACGACGCCCGCGGGAATCCCGGCGTCGCGGAGCACCTTCATGATCACCCAGTTGCTGTAGACCGCGCTGATCGAGGGCTTCCAGACGGCGACGTTGCCCAGCATGGCCGGGGCGCCGAAGAGGTTGCCGCCGATCGCGGTGAAGTTGAACGGCGAGACGGCGTAGATGAACCCCTCGAGAGGGCGGTACTCGGTCCGATTCCACACACCCTCGGAAGACAGCGGCTGACGCTCGAAGATCTCCTGCGCGAAGGAGGCCCCGAAGCGGTAGAAGTCCACCAGCTCACAGGCCGCGTCGATCTCCGCCTGGTAGGCCGTCTTGCTCTGGCCCAGCATCGTGGCCGCATTGATCTCGGCGCGGTACGGGCCGGCCACCAGGTCTGCCGCACGGAGGAAGATCGACGCGCGGTCCAGCCACGGCATCCGCGACCACGTCTCCCACGCCGCGAGCGAGGCCTCGACGGCCGCCTCGACCTCGGCCCGCCCAGCGCGGTGCCAGCGACCCAGGACCAGCGAATGGTCATGCGGCGCCGTGATCTCTACGGTGTCGCCGGTATGCACCTCTTCGCCGCCGATCACCAGAGGGATCTCGATCGGATCCGACGCGAGCCGGTCCAGCGCGGCCTGCAGCGCGAGGCGTTCGGAGGAGCCGGGGGCGTAGTCGAGGACGGGCTCGTTGACGGGCGTCGGGATATCGATCGAGCGATTCATGCGGTCGTGTCGCGTGAGGTCGGAGGCGGACGAACGGGCAAAAAAAGGGAGAGCCCGCGAGGACTCTCCAGGTCGACCGGCGCGGCGCGCGGCCCGGAGCACGGAACCGGGAGGGCGGACCCCATGGAGGCGGGCGAACGGTGGTCGAGTCCCCCGAAGATCGCGTCGCCCCGACGCCTCCGCAACCGAGGTCGGGGTGCTTCAGCGGCACCTTCGAGCCGAAATTCGATACTCTTCACATGCACCTCGCTTCTCCACCGACACCCCCGCTTCCGAATCATGGATCGCGATCAGATCAGCCGGGCGGCCCTCGCCGCCCTCCAGGCCGTCGAGCACGGCGACGCAGACCTCGTCTCGAGCGGCCGCGTGCGGAATCTCGCCGTGGACGACGACGGAACGGTCCGCTTCTCCTTCACGTTGCACCCCGACGACCCCGGTACGCTCGTACGGGCGGCGCGGAAGGCGGTCGAGGGGGTCGACGGGGTCGAGAGCGTCAAGGTCAACGTGCAACTTCCGCAGTCGGCCCCTGCGCCGTCGGCCGGCGGCGGCGGTGGCGGCCTGAAACCGGGGTCGGTGCCTGCACCCACGCCGAAGCCGGGCCTCCTGCCCGAGGTGGCCCACGTGGTCGCCGTGAGTTCGGGGAAGGGGGGCGTGGGGAAGTCCATGGTCGCATCCAACCTCGCCGTCGCGCTGGCGGATCACGGGCTGCGGGTCGGGCTGCTCGATGCGGACATCTACGGTCCGAACATCCCGCTGATGTTCGGGGAGTCCCGGCGTCCCCCCGTCACCGGAGAGAAGGGCCAGGAGCGGATCGCGCCACTCGAGCAGCACGGCGTCAAGCTCATGAGCCTCGGATTCCTGCTCGAGAAGGAACAGCCCGCCATCATGCGGGGCCCGCTGATCGCCGGGATCCTCAAGCAGTTCCTGGAGCAGGTCCAGTGGGGTGAACTGGACGTTCTCGTCGTCGACATGCCACCGGGGACCGGAGACGCCCAGCTCTCGCTCGTGCAGACGATCGACCTGGACGGCGCGGTCATGGTGACGCTGCCGCAGGCGGTGTCCACCGGCGACGTACGTCGCGGGATCAAGATGTTCGAGCGGGTCAACACGCCCATTCTCGGCATCGTCGAGAACATGCGAGGCGACATCTTCGGGGAGGGCGGCGGCGAGGCCCTCGCAGAGGAGATGAAGGTAGCCTTCCTCGGAGGCATTCCGCTCGATCGAGCGGTGCGGGAGGCCGGTGACGCCGGCCACCCGACGGTCTCCTCGGCTCCCGATTCACCAGCCGGCATGGCGCTGGCGGCGATCGCGAAGGCGGTACAGCAGGCGCTGGAGTCGGCCTAGTGTAGTGTCGTGGTGTCAGACCTCGCCGTGGGTCACTCGCCGTCGAGCCACTTCCGGTCCGCGGCGCTCAGCGAGCTCTTCGACCGGCGGTCGAGGAGCTTGAGAACGACCCAGCCCACGAGCAGGACGGGGGCCACCTTGAAGAGCAGCACGGACACCAGCGATCCGACGATCCCGATCACCGAACCGACGATCGCGAGCACGACACTCGCCACGATGATCGTGGCGATCCCGACGGCGAAGAAGGTCAAGAGTGAACCGATCATGATGAGCGCCTGAAGATGGAAGTCGCGGTCAGCGGGTGCGGATGACGGAGATCTTGCCGAACGCCGCCTCCACCTGGACGTGGATCCGACGCTCCGCACTCTCCCAGTTCGAAGAGTAATACTCGCCGTCCCGCTGGACGAAGCCGTCGGCGTCGAACGACGTCAGGAACGAGTCCTTGTCGATCCGGACTCCCACGCTCTCCGGCAGCCGGAGTTCGAGGGACCCGAGTCCCATGGAGACGTCGACGTCGATGTCGTTGCGGAGCGATCCCGAGAAGTCGAGCGCGACCTTTCCGACCCCGGCCGCGACCGACAGCTCCTCCAGGTTGAGGTTGCCGAGCCGTAGCGCCTCGAAGTCGGCGGCACCCACGTCGAACTCGGCACGACGCAACGTCTCCGGATTCGGCCGCGAAACGTCGATCCGACTCTCGGACGCTCCGGTCTCCACGTCGAGATCGCGCAGGGCCAGGCCGCCGAGGTCGAGGATCGCCCGACCCGCGCCGAACTCGAGGCGCAGATCCATCGGAAGACCGGGCGCGAGGCGCAGGTCGAGACGCCCATCGTCGTCGTCGTCGAGGTCGATGTTCCGACTTCGGCCGTCGAGCCCGACGTCGAGCCTCCGGCCATCGAAGTCGGTGACCGGCTCGAACTGGCTCTCGTCGTACCGGAGATCGAGTGCGTACAGGACGCCGGACTCCGCGGGCCCGATCGACAGCTGCCCGGCTCCGTACTCGATGCGGACGTCGAGCGCCTCCTGCGCGCCGAGAACGCGGGACACGGATACGGTCTTCATGTCCTGGGCGGCCGCGGGAGCCGAGAGCATCGTGGTGAGCGCCGCGCCGGCAACCAGCCTCATGGTCTTCCTCATCGTCGCTCCCCTCCTCCCGCGGTGTCGTGCGTGTCGTCGTCCTCGGTGTCATCCGCCGAGTCGGGCGCCGCGTGGTGCGCGTCGTCATCCTCGGTATCGGGCGCCGCGTCGTGCGCGTCGTCATCCCCGGTGTCGCCGTCGCCGTCGTGATCGCTGCGGTTTCCGGCGCCGTGCTGGTCACTCTCCGGGTGATCCGGTTCGTGATCCGGTTCGTGATCCGTTCCCCCCTCGCCCGACGACGCCGGGCCCGACGAGCTGTCCGTCGGCCCCTCGGACGTACCAGGCTCCGCATCCGTGGGCGCACCGCTCGTCCAGCGGCGACCGAAGTCGCTCGCGAAGCCGCGAAGGTCGCCCAGCTCCGATCCGAGATCCTGCAGGTCGCCGTACCAGTCGTCGGCCACGTACTCGGTGCGGCGTCCGCCGCGCGTCACGAGGACGGCCCCGAACCCGACCGCGATGGCGCCGAGCGCGATCACGACACCCACGAAGGTCGCGAGAGCACGAATCCCCCCGAGGAAGCCGCCTCCGAGGCCCAGAACGGCCGCCACGAGATGGGGCGCCATGAGGACCGCGATGCCCCCGAAGATCAGCGAGTTGGGCCGCGTTACGCGGACCCAGTCGAACCCGGGGATGTCCTGATGGGTGACCCACGTCCCGACGTTCCGGGCGACGGCCACGTATCCCAGGCCGGCCGCGAGAAGAACCACGATGGGGAAGCCCGGTGCCCACACGATGAGTGCCGGAATTCCGATGATGGTGATCGCGAGCCCGATGATCCCGACGATCCAGACCGGTACCGCCAGAAATCCGGCCGCCATCCCTACCACGCCCGTCCGGCCGGGCGAGCGGCGCGCGACCTCGGCGATGCGATCGATGTTGTCGCCCGCGAAGAAGTGCACCATGATCCCGAACAGGCCGAGCACGAAGATCGTGAGGAGTGTCTCGACGACTTCCCCGATCGAGCTGCCGATGCGCGAGAAGACGCCCCGGCTTCTGGAGCGGGGAGCGACGGTGCGGACCTCGGACTCGAGGTCGGCGCGGATCTCCTCACGCAGTTCGTCACGGAAGTCGGCGTCGACCACTACTGCGCCGCCCTGGACCTCGGAGACCGAGCCGAGCACGGAGCCTTCGTCGAGATCGAGGAATCCCTGAGCGTAGCGCACATCTCCCTCGACCACGCCGCCGTCCCGGAACTCGATGTCGCCGTCGACGACGAGGAGGTCGCCCCGGACGCGCCCGGCGATCTCCACGTCGCCGTCCACGACGAGTACGTCCCCATCGACCACCATGTCACGCCCGACCTCGAAGTCCTCTCCGACCACGATGCGGAGGTCGTCGAGCTGCACGTCGTCCACGAGTGCGCCGAGCGACCCGAGCACGTCGAGCCGGGAGAAGAGGTTCGAGAGGGTGGTGCCGTCGACCATGTTGGGCGCGGCCGGAGCGGCGGCCGGGCCGGACTCACCGGCCAGCAGCGCCTCGAGTACGCCGTCCACGCGGCCCGCGACCTCGCCGGCATCCGCCTCGAGACCCTCCGGCGGCGCCCACTCGACCAGCGCCTCCGCCAGCGGACCGTTGTCCAGCTGAACCGCGCGGGTGATGAGCGAACGCCAGCTTTCGAAGAGTGCGCCACCCGGTTCGTAGGTCCCGACGACGTCGCCGTCGACCGAGATCGTTCCCCGGTCGAAGCGGATCGAGAGGTCGGCCCCACCGGCCGTGACGACCGCCAGGCCCGCCTCGGCGTCTCCGAGCGTGACCGTCTTCGAGACGATCGACGTGTCCTGCGCCCTCAGTGAACCCGCAGTCAGGGCACCGGTCACGAAGACGGCCGCCGCGAGCGCCGTCATCGTCCGAAGAGGCGGACGCACGATACGGTCAGAAGGAGAGGCGCGCATCGGACAGCTCGTCGTAGGGAGTGCTGAACAGGTTTCGGTAGAGCACCCACGCGGATGCCATCATCGCGACCGAGGCCACGGCGGCGCATGCCGCGAGCAGCGTCGGGCTGGCTCCGACCAGGGCGGCGCCGTCGAGCAGGAAGGCGGGAGCCCACCGATCCAGGAGCGCCATGAACGTCTGACCGCCGGTGGCCACGATACCCGACGTCTGAAGCCGAACGAATGTGGCGAGATTCCCGAAGGTGACGAGCTCGTGCGAGAAGACCGCACGAACCATGAGCATCAGGGTGAAGACCGGAACCACCGATACCCCGAGGGCGGCGGCCCAGCCCTGGCGGCTGGAGGGGAGACGTTTCCGCACCCAGTCCACGACGCGCCCGGAGGTGTTCGTCGGGGCCATCGCGACGGCCGCGATCTGGTTCACCCGCACCTCGGCCATCACCCGCTCGGCGAAGTCCGCGCTCGGCGCGAGCTCCGGCAGCGACTCGACGGCGCGCGCCACGGCACGGTACTCCTCGAGGTCGGTCCGGCAGACCGCGCAGCGGTCCAGGTGTCGATCGACACGCGCGATGTTGCGCGCCGCGAGTCGACGATCCAGGTAGTCCTGAAGGGTCGATTCGGGGATGTGCGCATTGGCGGCCCGCGCCGCGGCCCGGCTGCGCCCCCGCGACCCGAGACGCCCGGGGGCCGCGGTCGGCACGCTGTCCATCACCCGCGTGCGGAAGGCGGGGGAGGGCTCGAGGGTCGGGAGCTCTCCGAGATCCTCGAAGAGCAGCTGCCAGGCGTCGAACTCGGCGCTGCACCGCGCGCACCCCTCGATCGAGGCGCGTGCGTCGGCGGCGTCGGCGGGGGACAGGTCCCCGTCGAGCAGCGCCTGCATGCGCTCCGTGTCGATGTGTACGTGCGGCGTCTTCATCCGAAGAACCTCGAGTTGCGTGTCGTGGGGCGCCCTCGTGGCGCCTGGTCCACACTACGGAATTCGGTGGGGGCGGGTTTCGACGGGATCATGTCGAGATCCTCGGGGCGAGAAGGTCCTTCAGTTCGCCCCTCGCCCGGTGCAGGTAGGTCTTCACGGTACCGAGCGGGAGCTCCATGGTTTCGGCGATCTCGTCGTAGCTGTATCCCTCGACGTGACGCAGCACCACAACCGTGCGGTAGTCCGGCCTGAGCTGGGCGATCGCCTCCTCGATCTGTCCGCCCAGTTCGCGGTTCTCGACGTAGTCGTCGGGCTGCTCGCCGCCGGCCTCGAGGTCCCACCTGGTCCGTGCGACCTCCTCCTGGCCGGTCGCGTGGGGAGAGCCATCGATCGACACCGTGTCGAGCTTCTTCTTCCGGAGCCAGTCGATCGTGTGATTGTTCGCGATCTTGAAGAGCCAGCTCGAGAACTTGTAGCTCGGATTGTAGGACTCGATGGCCCCGAATGCCCGGATGAACGCCTCCTGCGCGAGATCTTCGGCGGTCGTACGCTGACGCACCATGCGGTACACGAGCGAGAACACCGGTCGCTCGTACCGTGCCAGGAGTTCACGATACGCGGATTCGCGCCCCTCGGAGGCGAGGGAAACGAGTTCGCGGTCTTCGAGACTGCTGACGTCGATGCTCAGGGCTGATTCATCCCGATCCGAGTCGTCGAGCGACAGACGTTCCGTGGTTCCGAGAGCGTGGCTGATCATGATGCTTCGCCCTACGGGCACCCGGCGCCGGGAGTTTCAGACTCCCTCGATTTCTCCGAGGGGACCCCCCGGGATGGAACCGATCTCCGCTCTCCGGTAGCTTCCCACTCTGCCGTCGTGTGGTCGACGATCACCGCCGAGCCACCGATTCTCGAAGCTAACCGGGCGCTCCCCCGGGTTCCACGCATATCTCTCCGATGACCCACCCCGACGCCGTCCCAGAGCAGGGAGCCGACCGCGAGAAGCAGGTGCAGACCATCTTCTCGGAGATCGCCCCCCGCTACGACCTGCTGAATCACGTCCTGAGTCTCAACATCGACCGGGCGTGGCGCCGAAAGGCGGTCGATACCCTCGCCTGGGAGCGCACGCCGGACGGGACCTTTCTCGATGCCTGCGCCGGCACGTACGATCTCGCGCTCGAACTTGCCGACCGGGACGACTTCGGCGGTGACATCGTCGCGTCCGACTTCGCGCAGCCGATGCTCGTGGTGGGGCATCCGAAGCTCGACGGAAGGCGGGTCGCTCCCGTCTGTGGCGACACCCTCGCGCTCCCCTTCCCGGACGAATCGTTCGATGGGGCGACCGTCGGGTTCGGCGTGAGGAATCTGGCGGACCTGGACCGGGGATTCCGTGAATTCAGGCGCGTCCTGAAGCCGGGTGCCCGGCTGGTGGTGCTCGAGTTCACCACACCCCCGAACCGGCTGGTCAACGCCGGCTATCAGTTCTACTTCAACCGTATCCTTCCCGTGATCGGGCGCGTGGTGTCGGGTCACCCGTGGGCGTACACCTACCTGCCGGAGTCGGTGAAGCAGTTTCCCGGGCCCGACGCACTCACCGAAAAGCTCGTGGACGCGGGATTCGGGACCGCCGACTACCAGCTGCTCTCCCTCGGCATCGCGGCGATTCACACGGCCGAGGTCTGAGACCCGGCAGGGCGCCCCGTCCACGTCGCCTCGAGGTCGGGCCGGGACACGCCGACGATATCGAGCGGTTCACCAGCGGCGAATGTGTCGGTGAAGCCACATGCCCGGGGTCGCTTCAGCCCGGCTGGCACTCCGGGCAGTAGAACGCCGAACGGTTTCCGACGACGATCCGCTCGATCGGCGTGCCGCACTCCACGCAGGGCTCCCCCTCCCGTCCGTAGACGCAGAGCAGCGTGCCGAAGAGCCCGGGTCGCCCATCGGCGTTCCGGTAGTCCTGAAGCGTGGTGCCGCCATGCTCGATCGCTTGCGACAGGACGTCGCGGAGGCCGCGATGCATCTTCCGAGCCTCCCCTCGCTTCACTTCGCGGGCGGGTCGCGCGGGATGGACGCCCGCGCGGAAGCACGCTTCGCTGGCGTAGATGTTGCCGACGCCGGCGATCCGCCGCTGGTCCAATAGCCAGTTCCTCACGGGAGAGCGAGACGCCGACAGGCCCTCGTGGAGGTCCTCGGCCCGGTAGCCGTCCGACAGCGGCTCCGGACCGATCCGCTCCGAGCGCTCCGCCCAGGTTTCCGGATCGAGCACTTCCACCGTGCCGAACCTGCGGATGTCGTGGTAGACGAGCGCTCGCCCGCCGTTCAGGTGGAACCGGATCGCGGGGTGGGTCGGTTTCCGGGCGGATCGCTCCGGCACCGACCCGTCTTCCCGCTCGAAGCGTTGCGGAAAGAGGGCACCCGTCATCCCGAGGTTCACGACGAGGTATGCCACCCCCTCGTCGAGCGGCATCACGATGTTCTTGGCCCGTCGCTGGACGGCGGTCACGGTGCGGTGTCGGACCGCGTCCCGGAACGCTCGGGGCGGCTGTCGCAGGATGTCGTCGTGAAGAACCCGGGTCCGCTCGATGCGGGACCCGGGCAGGAGAGGCGTCAGCCCCCGAACGAGCGTCTCGACTTCGGGGAGTTCCGGCACCTCAGCTCCCGAGCTTCACCGCGGTTCCGGAGCAGGTGACCATGAGCATTCCATTGCCCGTGCCGAGCACTTCGTAGTCGAGGTCCATCGCGAGAACGGCGTCGGCTCCCTTCTCCATAGCGCGCTGCGCCATTTCCCGGAGCGCCTGCTCGCGGGCGTTGTGGAGCTCCTTCTCGTACGAGTCCGAACGCCCTCCGACGACGTCGCGGACGCTGGCGAAGAAGTCCTTCAGGATGTTCGCACCGACGATCGTCTCGCCGGTGACGACGCCCAGGTAGTCGGTAGCGGGGCGTCCCTCGATGGTGTTGGTCGTGGTGATGATCATCTGTTCATCCGTGTGGTTTCGAGTGGTTGTGGTACGTCGTTCCGTTGGGGCCGGCGTGTCCGGCCTCGCGGTCCCCTCAGTGGGTGCGGTCGCATGTCGGTGCGGTCGCTGATCCGTGAGTTCGCTGGTCGCTACGCGCCCTGGTCGGTGCGCTCGCGCTCCCGCCAGCCGATGTCCCGACGATGCTGCGCGCCGTCGAACCGCACGGCCTCCGCGGCATCGCGGGAGCGGTCCGCCGCCTCCGCGAACGTCGGCGCGACCGCCGTGACCGCGAGGACCCGGCCACCCGCGGTGACCAGGTCACCGTCGGCGTTTCGGGCCGTACCGGCGTGGTAGACGAACACGTCGTCCTCCTCGGGTACGTGCGAGAGGTCGATCACCTTCCCCTTGGCGTACGAGCCGGGATAGCCGCCCGACGCGACGACGGTCGTCACCGCGGCAGCGTCCCGCCATGTCGGTGAGAGACCGGCGACGCTGCCCGATGCCGCCGCCGTGAGCAGTTCGACGAGCGAGGACTCCAGCAGCGGCAGGACCACCTGCGTCTCGGGGTCCCCGAACCGGGCGTTGAACTCGACGACCTCGAGGCCGTCGTCGGTCCGCATGAGTCCGGCGTAGAGCAACCCGCGGAAGGGGGCCCCTCGGTCCTTCAGGGCACGGAGGGTGGGGAGGAAGATTCGCTCCCGAGCCTCCTCGACGACCTCCCGAGTGGCGATCGACACGGGTGCGTATGCGCCCATCCCGCCGGTGTTCGGGCCGGTATCGCCCTCCCCGGCGCGCTTGTGGTCCTGCGCGGGTTTCAGGAGGACGACGTCCTCACCGTCCGCGATCCCGAAGATGGACAGCTCCTCCCCCTCCATGAACGCCTCGATCACGATCTCGTCCCCGGCGTCGCCGAACGCCCCCTCGGCCATGATCGTGTCGACCGCGTCGAGGGCCTGCTCCACCGTCTCGCAGACGATGGCTCCCTTGCCGGCCGCGAGGCCCGAGGCCTTCACGACGATGGGCGCGCCCTCCGACCTGACGTAGTCGCGGGCCTCGTCGGCTCGCCGGAAGGTCCGGTAGGCGGCGGTGGGAACGCCGGCATCCACCATCAGCGCCTTCGCGAACGCCTTGGAGCTCTCGATCCGCGTCGCCGCCCGAGAAGGGCCGAAGACCGTGATGTCCTCGGCGCGGAGCCGATCCACGAGACCTCCGGCGAGCGGGGCCTCCGGGCCGATGACGACGAGGTCGGGTCGGGCATGGAGTGCCCATGCGACCAGCGCATCGACGTCGGTAGGGGAGACGTCGATCGCCTCGACCTCCTCCATGCCGGCGTTCGGGCGGGTCACGGAGAGGGTGCCGTCGGGAAGATCCGAACGGAGCTTCCGGAGCAGAGCGTGCTCGCGGCCTCCGTTGCCGACCAGGAGGATGTGCATGAATTCGCCGGGTGGAACTGGATTCGGACGCGAATCGCGCGTGGGCTGGACTCAAGCATCGGGAGATGCACCGAGGGGGTCAACGCGCGCGGCGCCGACCCCCTCGATCTCCATCCGGTACGCCGTGCGCGGCGCGGGCTCAGCGCGGCTTGGTGAACCCCGCGAAGATGCTCTCACTCATGCGCTTGGCCGCCCCCGCCATCTGATCGAAGATGTCGCGGGCTCCGTCCGCGTACGCCTGCGCCGCCTCGCGCAGGTCCTCTTCGTAGGCGGGATCGGGCTCGGCCCGGCGCGGATAGTCCCCACGCAGAATGCGGTCGTACGCACCGCTGTCGATCCACGCCTGGATCTCGGAGACCCGGAGGACCCAGAAGGGGTGCGTCTGCCCCATGAGGTTGAGAAGCTTGAAGACCTGGTCGGCCACGTCGCCGCCCTCGCGATAGTCTTCCGCCTGCTGGATGAAGGCGTCCAGGCTCATCTGATGCCCGTGATTGGACCCACCGGCCATCTTGAGCATCGTCGACTGCACCACTCGCGGATCCTGAACACCCAGGAGCCCCGCCCGGTCGGCGGTCAGCTCGGCCTTCCGGCTCCACTCGAGGAGCGCGACCAGGACGGCACGGGCGGCGATCCCGACGATCGGGAAGCCCATCTGCGCGAGGTTCATCAGGAGGACCGTCATCGTGCGGTAGAGCACGTGGTCGCTCAGGATGTGCCCCAGCTCGTGGGCGATGATGTACCGGAGTTCCTCGTCGTCGAGGAGGTGGATCGTGCCCGAGTTCAGAATGATGAAGGGCTCGTCCATTCCGTACGCGCCCGCATTCACCAGCGGCGTCTGGGACACGAACAGGTCGTACTCCTCGTGCACATCCATCGTGCGGAGGACGTCCTGATACATCGCCCATACCCGGGGAAACTGATCGGGCCCGACCCGCACGGCGTTGGCCTGGAAGGCAAGGCGAATCGGCTTTTCGCCGAAGAATCCGAAGAGCTTGCGGAGGACTTCGTCGAACACCGGAAGTTTCCGGAGGGCGGACAGCGCCGCCTTGTCCGCAGGGTGCTCCCAGGCTCGCGGTGCGATGTCCGTGAGGATTCGTCGGGCTCTCGCGCCATCGCTGGTCGAGGTGGTCGGCGTGGTCTCGTCGGTCATGCTGTGGTCTCTCCCCGGTGCGCGGAGTCGTTCGAGGTGCGCGGGCCGGTCGTGTCGAAGGTAGATCCGTCGATCGTCGCCCCGGACGCCGCTGATGGACTGATACGACAGGGACCCACGGTCGGTTTCATCCGGTCTCGGTAGTGCCGGCGTTGGTGAGCACCCCCGGATGCATCCGGGGGCCGGCCGGCTCGGACGTCATCGGCGGTCGGTCCGAAGGGCATCGGCGGTCGGCCCGACCGTCAATCGAGCGCCCGGGCGAGATCCTCGATCAGGTCGTCGGCGTCCTCGACCCCGACGCTCAGCCGGACGAGCCCGTCGGTGACGCCCATCCGTTCGCGCCGCTCGGCAGGGACCGAAGCGTGGGTCATCCGGGCCGGCACGCTGATCAGCGACTCGACACCGCCGAGGCTCTCCGCCAGCTGGAAGAGGCGGGTGTGCTCCACCAGTCCGCGGGCTCGCTCGAGCGTGCCCACGTCCACCGAGATCATCCCCGTGAATCCGGACATCTGGCGGGTCGCAAGGTCGTGCTGCGGGTGCGAGGCGAGACCGGGGTAGATGACGCGGTCGACCTTCGGGTGATCCTCCAGCCATTCGGCGATCCGCTGCCCGTTGGCGTTGTGCCGGTCCATGCGCAGGTGAAGCGTCTTGGTGCCCCGGAGCGTGAGCCACGCGTCCATCGGCCCCGGGACGGCCCCGGTGGACTTCCGCACGAAGGCGAGGTCGTCGAAGAGCTCTTCGTCCCCCGTCACCAATACGCCCCCGATCACGTCCGAGTGGCCGTTGAGGTACTTGGTGGTCGAGTGTACGACGACGTCGGCGCCGAGGTCGAGCGGGCGCTGGTTGTAGGGCGTGGCGAAGGTGTTGTCGACCATCAGCAGCGCACCTCCACCGTGCGCCACGTCGGCGATCGCCCGGATGTCGCACAGCCGCATCATCGGGTTGGTAGGCGTCTCGACGTGAACCAGGCGGGTGGCGGGTGTCATGGCCGCCGCCACCGCATCGGCGTCGCGCGTGTCCACGTAGGTGAACGAGACTCCCAGCTTCTCGAGCACGCGCGAGAACATCCGCGTCGTCCCCCCGTAGGTGTTCTCCTCGCTGATGACGTGATCCCCGGAGGACAGCCGCTTGATCACGCATTCGATGGCGGCGAGGCCGCTCGCGAAGGCCAGTCCGTGCGCCCCGCCCTCGAGCGCGGCCAGGTTGCGCTCCAGCGCCTCCCGTGTGGGATTCGCGACCCGGGCATAGTCGTAGATGCCCTCGAGCGGCTCCGCGATCGCGGGCTGCACGTAGGTGGACGTCTGGAAGATCGGAGGCATGATGGCGCCGGTCGTCGCCTCCGGCGTCTGTCCCGCATGGACGGCCAGGGTGGCGAATCGGTCGTCGGAGCGAGTCTCGGACATGAATGCGGTTCGGCTGGGGGGATCTCGGTCGATCGATCGTTCGCGACCGGTGTCGTTCGAATCTACACGATTCACCCCGATGGACCGCCCGCGCGCAGCCCGGTCGGTCGGCCGGCCCCCTGCGTTGACCCCATCCCGGGAATTCCACGACATTCCGTAGTCCCGCGTGCCGTGCGCATGCTATCCGCCTGTTCACACCTCTCCACCCTCCGCCATGTCCCTCCGCCTTCCCGACGATCTCATGGTCAGCGTTTCCGGAGTCCGCGGTCGCATCGGCCCCTCCATGACGCCCGAACTCATCGCCGGCGTCGCCGCCGCCTTCGGTGCCTGGCTCCGATCCGAGGGCCACGAGGGTCCCGTGATCATGGGCCGCGACTCGCGCACATCCGGCCCGATGCTGGGCCGTTCGGTGCTCGCGGGTCTGCAATCCGTCGGCGTGGACGTGATCGACGTGGGGATCGTGCCGACGCCGACCGTCCTGCTCGCCGTCGATCACCACAATGCCGCCGGAGGCATCGCCGTGACGGCGAGCCACAACCCGGCGGAGTGGAACGCGCTGAAGCTCATTTCGTCCGAGGGGATGTTCCTCGACGGGGAGGCCTCGATCGCCTTCCGCGAGTACCTGGCCACCGAGGAACCGCCACGGGCCACCTGGGACGCACTCGGCGAGGTGACCTCCGACCCCCTGGCGGTCGAGCGACACATCGGCGAAATCCTCGAACTCTCGCAGATTGACACGGGTCGGCTCGAACGGCGTAAGCTGCGCGTCGCACTCGACTGTGTCCGTGGCGCAGGGGGGGTGATCATGCCTCGGCTGCTCGAGGACCTCGGGTGTCAGGTGACATCCATCCACACCGAACCGGACGGTCACTTCCCGCGCGACCCCGAGCCGACGCCCGACCACCTCTCGGAACTGTGTGACCTGGTGCGCGAGTCCGGGGCCGACATCGGCCTGGCAGTGGATCCCGATGTGGATCGCCTGAGCATCGTCGACGAGACCGGACGTCCCCTCGGAGAGGACCTGACCCTCGCGCTGGCGACGGCCGTCGTACTCAGGGAAACGCCGGGTCCGGTGGTTACGAACCTGTCCACCAGCCGCGTCGTCGAGGATGTGGCGGAAGCCTATGAGGCCGCGCTCATCCGCGCTCCCGTGGGCGAAATCAACGTGGCCCGCCGCATGCAGGCGGAGAGGGCCGTCGTGGGGGGCGAGGGCAACGGCGGGGTCATCCTGCCGGACCTCCACTTCACGCGAGATGCACCGGTAGCGGCGGCGCTCGTGCTCCAGTACCTCTGCGACGCCGAGACGAAGCTTTCCCGGGCGGCGGCGGACTGGCCCACGTACTCGATCGTGAAGCGGAAGATGGAGTTCCCGCGCGAGCAGCTCATCGCGGCGTACGGTGCGCTCGAATCGGACCTCGCCGCCGACGAAACGGACCGGACCGACGGGTTGCGACTCTCCTGGCGAAAGGAGCGTGCCTGGCTCCACGTCCGGCCTTCCGGCACGGAACCTGTAGTACGTCTGATCGCCGAGGCGCCCGATCGCGAGCGCGCCGAGGAACTCGTGGATCGCGCGAATGCGATCCTGACCGGAGTGGCCTGACGGAGTCGGGTCCGACCAGAGGACGTCTCATGTGTGGAATCGTCGGATATCTGGGTGACCGCCCCGCGGTGCCCCTTCTCCTCGAGGGCCTGAGGCGGCTCGAGTACCGCGGATACGACTCGGCGGGCGTCGCCGTGGTCAACGCCGGCCTCCACGTCGTCCGTCGGGAGGGCAAGCTCGATCGCCTCGCCGAGGCGCTGGCCGAGAAGACCCCGAGCGGGACGGTCGGAATCGCACACACCCGCTGGGCCACCCACGGTCCGCCGACCCGGGAGAACGCGCATCCGCATCAGAGCCGGGACGGGGACATCTCGATCATCCACAACGGAATCATCGAGAATGCGGACGCCCTGCGTACCGCTCTGGAGCAGAAGGGCTACTCGTTCCGTTCCGAGACCGATACGGAGGCCGTCGTCCACCTGATCGACCTCCTGTGGGAGGAGGGGATGCCGATGGAGGACGCCGTCGCCGCGGCCCTCCGGGAGGTGGAAGGTCCCTACGGCATCGCCGTGGTCTCGACCCGCGACCCCGACAAGATCGTCGTCGCGCGCAACGGAAGCCCGCTCCTGATCGGTGTGGGCGAGGATGGTGAGCTCATGGCCGGTTCGGATGCGGCCGCCGTCATCGCGGTGACGCGCAACGTCGTCTACCTCGACGACGGCGACTACGCAGTGCTCACGCGGGACGGGTATTCGGTCCATCACCTCGACCGGGGTCCCGTCGATCGCCTCATCCACCGCGTGTCGTGGGACCTCGAGGCGATCGAGAAGGGCGGCTACGAGCACTTCATGCTCAAGGAGATCATGGAGCAGCCCAACTCGCTGCGCGATGTCATGCGGGGCCGGCTGCTCGAGGAGGAGGGGGATGCCCGGCTCGGTGGCATCACGCTGTCCGACGCCGAACTCGCCCGGATCGAGCGGATCATCATCCTGGCCTGCGGGACCAGCTGGCACGCCGGGCTGATCGGCGAATACCTCCTCGAGGACTTCGCGCGCATTCCGGTCGAGGTGCAGTACGCCTCCGAATTCCGTTATCGGAATCCGGTGATCGAGGACAACACGCTCGTGATCGCGATCAGCCAGTCGGGTGAGACCGCGGACACCCTCGCGGCGCTGCGGGAGGCGAAGAAGCGCGGCGCTCGCACCATGGGCATCGTCAACGCCGTCGGCTCCACGATCGCGCGGGAAACCGACTTCGGCGTGTATCTTCACGCCGGTCCCGAGATCGGCGTGGCTTCGACGAAGGCATTCACCAGCCAGATCGTCGCCCTGACGCTCGTCGCGCTGCACTTCGGGCGGCGGCGCTCGATGTCCGTGCTCGATGGCCGCCGCGTGGTGTCCGCGCTCGATCGGCTGCCGGAACAGGTCCAGCAGATCCTCGACGGCGCCGACGACATCGAGGAGCTCGCTCGAACCTACCAGAGCGCGTCGAACTTCCTCTATCTGGGGCGTGGGTATCAGTTCCCCGTGGCCCTCGAGGGCGCGCTCAAGCTCAAGGAGGTCAGCTACATCCATGCGGAGGGGTATCCCGCCGCAGAGATGAAGCACGGCCCGATCGCGCTCATCGACGAGAAGATGCCGGTCGTCGCTCTCGCCCCGCGGGACGCCGTCTACGGGAAGGTCGTGAGCAACATCGAGGAGGTTCGGGCGCGGAAGGGCCGGGTGGTCGCGGTCGTGAGCGACGATGCCCCGGAGCTGGACGGGAAGGTCGAGCACCGGCTGCATGTGCCGCACACGATGGCGGCGCTGATGCCCGTGCTTTCCACGATCCCCCTCCAGATTCTCGCCTATCACGTCGCGGTCATGCGCGGCTGCGACGTCGACCAGCCGCGGAACCTGGCCAAGTCGGTCACCGTCGAATGAGTCGGTATCCACCGGCTTCGACCCGCGCTACCTCGACCTCCCCTCCGTCGGTCGCCCGCACGCGATGAAGGTCGTGCTGCAACGCGTGACGGAGGCATCGGTGGAGGTCGGCGGGAAAATCGTCGGGCGGATCGGCGCGGGTCACCTCCTCCTGGCGGGCTTCACCGACGAGGATGGTGAGGACGAGGTCCGATGGATGGCGGAGAAGGTGGTCGGACTCCGCGTCTTCAACGACTCCGATGGAAAGATGAACCTCTCCCTCGAGGATGTCGGGGGCGATCTCCTCGTGGTGAGTCAGTTCACTCTGTACGGGGATGCCCGAAGGGGACGACGTCCGAGCTTCGTTCACGCGGCTCACCCGGATCAGGCGGTTCCGTTGTACGAACGTTTTCTGGAGCACCTGCGCGAGCTCGCCCCCGGGCGCGTCGAGGCGGGGATCTTCGGCGCCGAGATGAGGGTGGCGCTCGTGAACGACGGGCCGGTCACGCTCACGCTCGACAAGTGAGTCGAGCTGCCGGCTTCATGCCCGCCATCGTGCTCGCCTCCGGGTCGCCACGCCGCACCACGCTCCTTGCCGAACTCGGCCTTCCGCACGAGGTCGATCCATCCGAGATCGACGAATCGGTGCTGGCCGGCGAGACCGCCGGAGCGCGCGTCGCCCGGCTCGCGGTCGAGAAGGCCGAGGCGGTACGGGAGCGCCACCCCGACGGCTGGCTCATCGCCGGAGACACGGAGGTGGTGCTGGACGGCGAATCGCTCGGAAAGCCCGCGGACACGGCCGACGCCCGGGCCATGCTCGCGCGCCTCTCCGGACGGGACCACCTCGTCCTGTCGTCGATCGCGCTCCTCCGCCCGGCCACCCCGCCCGACGTCGAGGTGGTCGCGACGCGTGTGTGCATCCGGGAGCTGAGTGCAGCGACGATCGACGGGTATGTCGCCACCGACGAGCCGCTCGACAAGGCGGGTGGCTACGGCATCCAGGGTCTCGGGTCGACCTTGGTGAACCGCATCGAGGGAGACTACACTGCCGTCGTGGGCCTGCCTGTCGTCGCACTGGTGCGATGCCTGGAGCGGGCCGGGCTGCGGTGGGGCTTCGGCGAGGGGTGGTCGTTCGACGAGTCGGCCGCCGCCTCAGATCGCACACGCGGGGGAGATGGATGAAGGCGATCCTGTCGCTGGATCAGGGGACCACGGGCAGTACCGCCCTCGTGGTGGGAGCGGACGGCGGCGTCCATGCGCGGGCCTACTCCGAGTTCACGCAGCACTTCCCCCGACCGGGCTGGGTCGAGCACGACGCCGAGGAAATCTGGCGGATCACGCGGCAGATGGGCCGCGAGGCGCTGGAGTCGGCGCCGGAGGAGATCGACGTCGTCGGCATCGGGATCACCAACCAGCGAGAGACGGTCGTGGTGTGGGATCGCGAGACGCTGGAGCCGGTCCACCGCGCCATCGTGTGGCAGGACCGACGTACCGCGAGCATCTGCGAGAGCCTCCGGAAGGCGGGCCACGAGTCGGACGTTCGCGCGAGAACAGGGCTGGTTCTCGACCCCTACTTCAGCGGGACGAAGCTGACCTGGCTGATGCGGGAGCACGCCGACATCCGGATCCGGGCCGAGGAGGGCGACCTCGCCGTGGGTACGATCGACGCGTGGTTGATCGCCCGGCTGACCGGGGGTGCGGTCCACGCGACCGACCCCACGAACGCCTCTCGCACGCTCCTCTTCGACCTGCGCGATCGGGCGTGGAGCAGCGAGATGGCGGATCTGCTGCAGGTCCCCCTCGAGATCCTCCCCGAGGTCCGCCGCAGCTCCGGGGACTTCGGAACGGCCACCGCCGACGCGTTCGGCCGGGAGCTTCCGATCGCCGGCGTGGCGGGCGACCAGCAGGCGGCACTGTTCGGGCAGGGGTGCTGGGATCCCGGGCTCGCAAAGAACACCTATGGGACGGGCGCCTTCCTCCTCATGTATACCGGCGAACGCGAGCCACGTACCTCTGACCACGGGCTGCTGTCCACCGTGGCGTGTGCGGCGGACGGATCCGCCGGCTACGCGCTGGAGGGCAGCGTGTTCGTGGCGGGCGCGGCGATCCAGTGGCTGCGGGACGGACTCGGCCTCATCGAGAGTTCCTCGGAGACCGAGGTGCTCGCGGATTCCGTGGAGTCGACGGACGGCGTGAGCTTCGTCCCCGCCTTCGTGGGTCTCGGGGCACCGCACTGGGACCCGGAGGCACGGGGGACCATCACCGGCCTCACACGCGGGACCACGAAGGCACATCTCGCTCGCGCGGCGCTCGAGGCGATGGCGTATCGGAGCGCAGAGGTGCTTGAGGCCATGCAGGCGGACGCCGGCATCGAGCTGGCCGAGCTGCGCGTGGACGGAGGCGCCAGCGCCAACGACTGGCTCATGCGCTTCCAGGCGGAAGTCCTGGGCCGGCCGGTTCGTCGCCCGGCCATGGTCGAGACGACGGCTCTCGGGGCAGCCGGACTCGCGGGGATCGCGCTGGACGTCTGGTCCGATTCGGAGTCGTTCCTGGCGGCCGCGGGCGGGTCGGAGCGTTTCGATCCGGGCGATCGCCGACTCGCTGCGAGCATCGATCGATCCGCCTGGAATCGCGCTGTCGAGGCGACGCGGGCCTGGGCCGCGAGCCTCGTGAGCGATAAGTCGGGCCGATAGGACCGATCACGTCGGAACCCCCCATCTTGCGTCGGGCTTTCACACTGGGGAAGTTGAGACGTCGAGGGGCGTGAGTCGTCCTTCGCGAGGGCGGCCCAGTGGGCGCCCGACCAGCGTCCCTGCAACGGTTCAGACACGGGATCCATCCATGGGAAGCAACAGTCGTTTCATGATCGGACTCGTCGGCGTCGCCGCCGTCGTCACCTATCTGGTGTGGACGGGCGTTTCCGACACGATGACGTATTTTCTGACTCCCTCCGAGTACGACGCGCGGATCGAAGCCGATCCGTCCTTCCGCCAGGTGGGCGTCCGGATCGGAGCGATTCTGGTCCCGGAGTCCTACGAGAAGGGGGCCGGTGAGCTCGAGCACCGCTTCGTCGTGCACGACGACGATGATCCGTCGGTGACGATGGAGGTGCTGTACACCGGCGTTCTGCCGGACACCTTCAACGACGCACCCGACATGCTCACCGAGACGGTGCTCGAGGGGCGGTACGACGAGAACGGGGTGTTCGAGGCCACGCTGCTGCTGACCAAGTGCGGGAGTCGCTACGAGGCGTCTCCCGAGAGTCTCGACCGTGGGGACGAACCCGCCATCACGTAACGGGCACGATCGAATGAACATCATTGGAGAACTCGCGCTCTGGGTCTCGCTCCCCGTCGCGATTTGGGGGGCGTCGCTCGCCTTCATCGGAGGAAGGCAGAATCGTGGCGACCTGGTTCTGTCTGCCGAACGCACCGTGTATGCCGTGCTGGCCCTCATCACCCTGGCCAGCCTCGGGATCGTCGACACCTTCCTCAACGATCGATTCGAGTACACGTACGTAGCGTCGTATTCGAGCCTGGATCTGCCGACGTTCTACAAGGTCTCGGGGCTCTGGGCCGGTCAGACCGGGTCGCTGCTGTTCTGGCTACTCCTGATGTGTGGGTTCTCGGCGCTCGCCGTCTGGTCCAACAAGACCAAGAACCGCGAGTTCATGCCGTACGTGGTCGGCACCCTGATGGTGCTGCAGGTCTTCTTCCTCGTGGTGCTGCTGTTCGCGGACGTGAACCCCTACGCTCGTCTCGGCTTCACGCCGATCGACGGTCAGGGGCTGAACCCGCAGCTCCAGAACTACTGGATGACGATCCACCCGCCGACGCTCTACCTCGGGTTCACGGCGTTCACGATCCCCTTCGCCTTCGCGATGGCGGCGCTCCTCAGCGGGCGCCTCGATTCACGCTGGATCGTCGTCACCCGAAAGTGGATCCTCCTCTCCTGGTTCTTCCTCTCGAACGGAATCGTGTTCGGGATGCGCTGGGCATACGAAGAGCTCGGCTGGGGCGGCTACTGGTTCTGGGATCCGGTCGAGAACGCGTCCCTGCTGCCGTGGCTGACCGCGACGGCGTTCCTGCACTCGGTGCAGATCCAGGAGACGCGCGGCATGCTGAAGGTGTGGAACATGGGGCTGGTTCTCACCACCTTCCTCCTCACCATCTTCGCGACCTTCCTGACGCGGTCCGGGCTGATCGAATCGGTCCACACCTTCGCCGAGAACACGAAGATCGCCTTCATCTTCCTCGGCTTCATGGGCAGCATCATGGCGCTCGTGGCGGTGCTGATCATCTACCGGCTGCCGCAGCTGAAGAGTTCGAACCAGATCGAGTCGTTCATTTCTCGTGAATCGGCCTTCCTCTTCAACAACCTGATCCTCGTCGCGACGACCTTCGCCGTGATGTGGGGCACGCTGCTTCCGCTGCTCTCCGAGGGCTTCATGGGCCAGGAGATCTCGGTCGGGCCCGCCTTCTTCAACAAGGTGAACGTGCCGTTCGGGATCGCGATCCTCTTCCTGATGGGGGTCGGACCGGTCATCGCCTGGCGCCGGGCCTCGAAGAAGAACCTGCAGCGCAACTTCCTCGTCCCGATCGGGGTGGGTCTGGCCACGGCCGCCGGTCTCTGGTTCGCCGGAGCCCGGGTGGGGCTGTCGGTCATGACGTTCGGGATCGGTGCCTTCGTGCTGTGGGTCATCGGTGCCGAGTTCTGGAAGGGGACGAAGGCCAGAGCCCGCATCGAGGGCGAGGGCCTCGTGCGCGCCTTCTGGCACCTCGTCATGCGAAATCGACGGCGGTGGGGCGGGTATATCGTCCACGTGGCGATCGTCGTCATGTTCGTCGCCTTCGCGACGGCGCCCTGGTACCAGGAGATTCGTCAGACGCTCGATCCCGGCGAGTCGGCCGAGATCACGTCGCCGCTCGGATCCACCTACACGATGACCTACGAGGGCCTCTCGACGAACTTCAACGACCGGGAGGACAACCTCGCCTGGCAGGCCGTGGCCCTGCTGACCGTCGAGAAGGACGGCGAGCCGCTGCCCCCGATGTCGACCGAGAAGCGCGAATACATCCGGCCGGAGCGCTCCACCTCCACCGAGGTGGCGATTCGCTCGACCGCCGTCGAGGACCTCTACATCACGCTGGCCGACGTGAACACACGCGCGGTCCAGATGCGGATCAACGATCCGACGGCGCAGACGGCGACGTTCACCTTCATGGTGAAGCCGCTGGTCAGCTGGATCTGGGCCTCGGCCTTCGTGCTCACCATCGGTGCCCTGATCGGGATGTGGCCGGGGGGCGCCCAGACGCCCGCACCCGCGTCGCGTTCCGCAGCCGGTACCGCCGAACCGGCCCCCGCCGGAGACTGAGGTGCTGCTCGCCCTCGGCATGCTGGTGATCTTCGGCGTGGCGATCGTCGTTCTCGAACCGCTGGTTCGGGGCAGCTCGGCGTCACTGGAGCGGACCAACGACGAGATGTCGGAGGCCGAGGCCACGCGACGGGTTCGTCTGCTCGCGCTGCGCGACGCCGAGTACGACTTCCAGATGGGCAAGCTGAACGAGGCGGACTACCGCGACCTCCGAGCGGAGCTGCAGGCGGAGGCGCTCGAGGCGATGCAGGTGGTGGAGATGGAGAAGAACGGCCGCGCCGTTGGGGCAGGGCCCCCGACGCGGGAGGCGATCGAGGCCGAAGTCGCCGCCGTGCGAGCCGGACTCGAGTCGGGCACGACGTGCTCGACCTGCGGCAGCGGCAACCCGCCCGGCTCCCGGTTCTGCGCCGCCTGTGGCGAGGCTCTCCACCTTTCGGGTTCTCCGTCGGCGTGACCGACGACACCGCCCGGTCCCCGTCCGAGGGGCTGGGTCTGCACTCCCTGCGCCGCCGCTTCGGCACCCATGTGGCACTCCGGGACGTCGACGCGAACATCCCGCCGGGTCGGATCACCACGATCTTCGGCCCGAACGGCGCCGGCAAGTCCACCCTTCTCGGTATTCTCGCGGGCAGCCTCCGACCCACGGAGGGCTCTGTCTCGTGGCGGGGCGAGAAGCTCGACCCGCGATCGGCCGACTGGCGATCACGCATCGGCGTGCTCTCCCACCAGACGCACCTCTACGCTCCACTCGGCGCGCGCGAGAACCTCACTTTTCACGCGCGAATGCACGGGATCGACGCCCCCGATCTCGACGGGGCTCTCGAGCGCGTCGATCTCCTGTCGCGCGCGGACGATCGGGTGTCCGGCTTTTCTCGCGGCATGCGTCAGCGTCTCGCGCTGGCGCGGACACTCCTCCACGATCCCGACGTCGTACTCCTTGACGAGCCCTTCACGGGCCTCGACTCGCACGCGTCGCGACTGCTCGAAGGTGTGTTGCGTACGCTGCGGGACGGCCGCCGTACGGTGGTACTGGTGACGCACGCCCTGGGGGAGGGACTGGCCCTCGCCGACCGTGTGCTCCTCCTCGTGCGTGGGAGCGTCCGTCTCGACGCACCCGCCTCGGACTTCGAGGCGGTCGGCTTCGCGGAGCGCTACCACGGTATCGTCGATGCCGCCGAAACGGGCGCGGCCGTCCCCGCCGCGGCGGAGGCGTCGTGAACGACGGGAGGCCGGAGCCAGGCTGGCTCTCGGTGGTCGCGGCGGTCGCGAGCAAGGATCTTCGCATCGAGTTTCGTACCCGGTCGCGCAGCTTCACGATGGCGGGGTTCGTGGTGCTCGTCGGCGTGCTGTTCAACTTCTCCATCGATCAGGCGCTGGTCCGACCGCAGGACATCGCCTCCGGGCTCACCTGGATCACCCTGATCCTCTCGGGGCTGATCGGTGTCGGACGCACCTTCGCGATCGAGAAGGAGGACGGCGCGATGTCCGGGCTCCTCCTCACGCCGGCGCCTCGCGACGCGATCTACATCGGCAAGGTCGTGGCCAACTTCGTCCTCGTCTTCGGGATCGTACTGCTCACCCTGGGCGTGTTCGGCCTCTTCTTCCAGCTCGACTACGGAAACCATCCGGGGACGCTGATTCTCATCCTCGGCGCGGGCGCCCTGGGCTTCGTCGCGCTGGCGACCCTCTTCGGTGCGCTGACGGCGTCGACCTCGGTGGGGGAGAGTCTCCTGCCCATCCTTCTTTTTCCGCTGCTCGTGCCCATGGTAGTTTATGGCGCGTCGGCCTCCGGTCGACTTCTGGCGGGTCGCCCCGTGACGGAAGTCGCGGGGCAGGGACGCATGCTCGCCGCCTTCGCCGTGCTCGCGCTCGGTGCCGGGGCGGCTCTCTTCGGACAGATCGTGGAGGAGTAGGTGAAGGCACGGACGGGATGGCTGGGAATCGGGCTCGCGATGCTCGGAGTGCTTGGAAGCGTCGCGACGCTCGCGATGGTGTTCTTCTGGGTACCGACCGAGGCACGACAGGGGGTGATCCAACGGATCTTCTACCTGCACGTTCCGTCCGCCTGGGTGGCCTTCATGGCGTTCGGGATCGTCGCCTTCGCCAGCGCCGTCTACCTGTGGCTCGGAGACGAGCGCGCCGACATGGCGGCGCTGGCCGCCGCCGAGGGAGGCATGATCTTCACCGCCATCGTGCTGACCTCCGGTCCGCTGTGGGGCAAGATCGCCTGGGGCGCGTACTGGGTCTGGGAGCCTCGGCTCACGCTCACCCTTCTTCTCGGCTTCATCTATCTCGGCTACATGATGGTACGGAACGCGACCGACTCCCCCGAGCGCGGCAAGCGTTTCGCCGCGGTGGTCGGGATCGTCGGCGCCATCAACATCCCGCTGATCCACATGAGCGTGTACTGGTTCCGGTCGCTGCATCCGGATCCGGTCGTGCTCAAGCCGGAAGGCCCGACGCTCGACGGCGACATGCTAACGACCCTCATGGTCGGTCTGCTTTCCTTCACGCTCCTCTTCTTCGGGCTCATGACACTGCGCTACGGCGTCGAGCGGGCCCGTCACACCCTCGAACTCAGGGAATCGGCATGATGCGTCGACTCCTTCCCGGACTGTCCGCATTCGTCGCGATCGCACTCGTCTGCTTTCTCACCCCGGACGCTCTCGCGGCGCAGTCGGCGGATCTCGGGGCGCAGCGCCTCGGACGTCCGTACCTGTTCGTGTTCGTGGCCTATGCGGTCGGGTGGGCGCTGATCCTGGGGTGGATCATCTCCATCGCCCGGCGCCTGCGCTCGCTCGAGAGCAGAATCGATCGGGAGTGAGGCGAGCCGGGTGAGGGAGGGGCCCACGGAGCAGAGAGAAGACCCGGTCGTCGACCTCCGCAGCGACACCGTCACACGGCCCGGTCCGGCGATGCGGAGGGCCATCGCCGAGGCCGAGGTGGGGGACGACCTCCTCGGAGACGACCCCACGGTCCAGCGCCTCGAGCGGCGAGTGGCCGAACTGCTCGGAAAGGACGCCGCGCTCTTCTTCCCCTCCGGCACCATGGCGAACCAGACCGCGCTGGCCACGCAGGGGATCCGAGGATCGGAGGTGATCGTCGAGGCCGCAGCCCACGTGCTGCACTGGGAGGAGGGCGCGGCCGCCGCGCTGTCGGGGCTTCAGCTTCGGCCCGTCCCGGGACGCGACGGTGCGCTCATGCCCGAAGATGTGGCCGCCGCGATTCGCCCCGATTCCCGCTACATGCCACGTACGTCGATGCTGTGCATGGAGAATACGCATCTGGGCTCGGGGGGGACCGTGGTGTCGCCCGAGGACACGGATGCAGCCGCGGCCGTCGCTCGGGAACGGAATCTCGCCGTGCACCTCGACGGAGCTCGCCTCTGGCACGCCGCGGTCGCGTCGGGGCGCCCCATTCGGGAGTTCACGCGCTCGGTGGACAGCGTGATGGTGTGCCTCAGCAAGGGGCTGGGTGCACCGGTGGGGTCGCTGCTCGCGGGCTCGGATGCCGTGATCGAACGGGCGTGGCGGGTGCGACGGCGATTGGGTGGCGCGATGCGTCAGTCGGGGATTCTCGCGGCCGCTGGCCTCTATGCTCTGGAGAACCACCGGGCGCGGCTGGCGGAGGATCACGAGAACGCCCGTTCACTGGCGGCCGCTCTCGACTCCGTCCCGGGCGTGACGGCACCGGAACCCGCCACGAACATCGTGATGGCGTCGGCCGAGCCGGGGGGTCCAGACCTCCGAAATCTGTTGAATTATCTCGAAAAACACGGAATCTTGATGTTGCCCTTCGATGATGGGCGAATCCGTGCGGTCACCCACCACGACGTGGATGCGGCTTCTGTACGGCGCGCAGCGGGAATTCTGGCCGCGTGGACGCCCTCCTGAAGCCGAATAGTGTCTCTGGCATGAATCTTCCATTATTTTCCAAATGGATTCGGGTTTTCCCCGATGTAACAAGAACACGAAGTCGATCTTCCCTACTTCCGCTTGACGGAGGCATTACTTGATGAAGGCTCGGCACTCCCGGTGGACTGCGGGGCTCCTGAGCGCAGCAGTTATGGCGCTGTCCGCTCAGGTAGCATCCGCACAGACCACCATGCCCAGCACGCTCCGCTTCGGATCCGGCTATCTCGATGTGCCGTCCGCGAGCGTTCTTCCCCACCTGGCTATCCAGGGCACCTACTCCGGCTGGTTCGCGAACGACACGCCGAACCTGCTTGAGGTCGATCCCACATCCGGCGCGGTCGTCGGCGTCGGGCCGATGGACCAGGAGGACTACTACCAGGACGTCGCCCTCGCGATCGGGCTGTTCAACCGGCTCGAGGTCGGCGCGACGCTGCAGCAGACGAACGATGAAGCCAACGGCGGTACCATGTTCGGCTATTTCGGGCGTCTCGCGCTTCTGAAGCCGGCTGCGACCGGCGGTCTCGGGCTCGCGGCCGGTGTCCGATACATGGATGCGCCTGACTATCCGCAGGGTCTCGACTACCAGCCGAACCGTCTCGGATTCGCGGACTTCACCGTCCGTGGGGACTACGACGGTTCGATCGACAACTTCGATTCCGAGCTCACCGTCTACGGTGTTGGTACGATCAACGTGCCCGGCCCCGAGGCTTCCTTCCTTCCCGACAACGACGTGACGTTCTCGCTCGGGTATGGAAACGGCCTCTTCAAGGAGGGCGGAGAGTTCGACTGGTACGCCAACACCGATTCCGACGGCTGGTTCTCGGGGGCCTCATGGGCGCTCGGACTGGCCGACAACACCCTCCTTCATCTCGTGGGTGAGTGGAACGGGTTCGACATCAACACCGGCGTGCAGCTCGACGTGAAGGGTGTGCGTGTCGGTGCCCACGTCCTCGGGCTCAATCACGGCAGCAACGTCTCGGTCTTCCGGAGCCGGAAGCTCGGCTTCCTGGTCTCGACCAACGTCTGCCCCGGTGGCGGTCTGCTGTGCGGCAACCAGCTGCTCGAGCGAGTCGCCCCGGACACGGTTCAGCTTCCCGCGCCCGCGCCGGATACGGTTGTCGTGACGCGTGAGGTGGAGCCGGAGCTTCCGACCGGATCGCCCTCGAACATCTGCCTGGCGACGGGTCAGAATGTTCAGGTGCTCCTGACGGCGCAGGGTGACACCCTCGTCGGTCCGGCGCGTGTCTCCATCGAGACGCTTCGCCCGGGTGTCGTGTTTGCCGGCACCTACGCCGACAGCCGCGGCTGGTTCGAGAACGACGAGTCGGTGATGTTCGAGGAGAACTCGTACGACAAGTCGGGGAACGAGACCCAGATGGCATGTAACCAGATCATGCGTGTGGGCGAGTTCCAGGGTGTCCCGCTCTTCTCGATGCGGAACGCCGAACGGCCCTTCGAGATGCTCTACGTACCGGTACGACCGGGCATCTGGCAGCCGTACGAGACCGGTCTTCAGGGGACGCGCGGCGACTTCTGATCGACGCGGTCCATGTGGACTGAACGAGGCCCGCTCCGGTTCGCCGGGGCGGGCCTTCGTTCGTTCAGGGAGGTCGCTCGGGCGGCGGAGAAGTCGGGATCCGAGCCCCCGGCGCTCGGCTCGGCGCGGTCGTGCCGCGACCGATGCACTCCGGGGTGAGCGTTCCGCTCCCGCCTTCGAGATTCGCCGAGCCGGGGCGCGCTCGGCTTCGGGGGTGAGCGCGCTACGGATGGGCGCGACAGGCGCTCGGGGACGCTTCCAGGGTGCGCTCCGGCTTGGAGTTCGCGGCGCGAGGTGCCGGTGCAGTGTCGCCGTCAGCTCAGGTAGGTCTCGAGCAGGCGGTTGAGGGCGTCGAGGGTGGCGGTGGCCGAGACGTCGACCAGCTGGTCGTCCTCGCCGGTTCGCGCGCCGATGACCTTCTGTCGGTCGTCGCCGACCCGCACATCCACCGACACGATGACGACGAAGGCATCGAAGGCTCGGAGGGCCTTCACGCCGATAAGGTCGAAGGAGGGCCCGGCGCCGTCGAGCACCGCCCGGGTCGCGGCCAGGGTGGCGAGCGACGCGGTACGGACATCTCCTTCACGCGTCTGCACCCCCGACGCCTCGCCCTCGTGCAGCACGCCATCCCATTCGAGCCGGACCGCGATGGTTTCACGGCCGTCCGGGGTGGGCGTGCGGTCGGTGCCCGCGAATCGGATTCGCGCACGCGTCTTCTGGGACGAGTTGGACATGCCGAGCAGGGTCGATAGGGGCGAAGGTAGAGTGAAATGACCGATCCGGGTCCGATTTCGCAACATGGTTCCCATTGGAGCATTCCACCGGCCCGGAGCATCCCCTAGCTTGGTTCTGCGGGCCCTCGGCGGCCCCACGCTGGCGTACTTTCGTTTTTTGTTCGGGTACGCTATCTTCGGCCAACTTCGACCCGAAACGAGACCGACATGGCGAAAGAGGACGCGCAGAAGGAAAAGGACCTGAACACGGCGCTGAAGCAGATCGAACGCGCGCACGGAAAGGGCGCGATCATGCGAATGGGCGTCGACGGTCCCCGCGCGGAGGTCGCGGCGATCTCGACCGGCGCGATCAACCTCGACGCCGCGATCGGCATCGGCGGCGTGCCCCGGGGTCGGATCACGGAAATCTATGGACCGGAATCGTCCGGGAAGACGACGATCTGTCTGCAGGTGATCGCGAACGCCCAGAAGGAGGGCGGTATCGCCGCATTCATCGACGCGGAGCACGCCCTCGACGTCGGCTACGCCCGAAAGCTGAATGTGGATGTGGACAACCTCCTCGTCTCGCAGCCGGACACGGGTGAGCAGGCTCTCGAGATCGCGGAGGTGCTGATCCGCTCCAACGCCATCGACATCGTCGTCATCGACTCCGTCGCCGCGCTCGTGCCGCGGGCCGAGATCGAGGGCGAGATGGGTGACTCTCATGTCGGTCTGCAGGCGCGCCTCATGAGTCAGGCGCTTCGGAAGATCGCCGGCGCGGTGAACCGGTCCCGCACCGGGATCATGTTCACCAACCAGATCCGCGAGAAGATCGGCGTGATGTTCGGGAGCCCGGAGACGACCTCGGGAGGGCGAGCGCTCAAATTCTATGCCTCCCTCCGGATGGACATTCGCCGCATCGGAGCGATCAAGGACGGTCAGGACGTGATCGGCAACCGCACGCGCGTGAAGGTGGTCAAGAACAAGGTGGCGCCGCCCTTCCGACAGGCCGAGTTCGACATCGTGTACAACGAGGGCGTGAGCCACCTGGCACTCCTCGTCGATCTGGGCTCGGAGCACGAGATCATCGACAAGGCCGGTGCGTGGTACTCCTACGGCGAGTTGCGGCTGGGTCAGGGGAAGGAGAACGCCAAGCAGTTCCTGGAGGAGAATCCGGATGTCGTGGAGGAGATCGAGGCGCGCCTGAAGGTCGCGATGGGCCTCACGGAGGCTCCCGAGGAGGAAGACGCCGAGGAGGACGAGGAGGCCGAGGAGAAGGTGGAGGCCTGACCGACCGCGTCCGCAGCCCCCATCGGGGGGTTCCGGCACGGTCGGACCGTCGGTTACTTTCGGGGTTCCGTCCCGTAGGAGTGTTCCTGCGAAGGCGGAACCCCGACGTGCATCCGATGCCGTCCGACACGACCCGTTGCGTCAAGGGATTCCCATGAAGGCCGCCGAAATCCGTCAGCGATTCCTCTCGTACTTCGAGCGGAACGGTCACGAGATCCGGCCGAGCGCCTCACTGGTGCCGGCCGACGACCCGACGCTGCTGTTCACCAACGCGGGGATGGTGCCCTTCAAGCGGGTCTTCCTGGGTGCGGAGGAGGTGCCCTGGTCCCGCGCGGTCACCTCGCAGAAGTGTGTACGAGCGGGGGGCAAGCACAACGATCTGGAGGAGGTCGGCCGCACGGCTCGACACCACACCTTCTTCGAGATGCTCGGCAACTTCTCCTTCGGCGACTACTTCAAGCGGGATGCCGTGCGGTTCGCCTGGGAGTTCCTGACCGACGAGCTCGGTCTCGACCCCGATCGACTCTGGGTCACGGTGCACCACACCGACGAGGAGGCTGAACGCCTCTGGATCGAGGAGATCGGCGTCCCGGCGGAGCGGGTGTTCCGACTCGGGGATGCGGAGAACTTCTGGCAGATGGCGGACACCGGACCGTGTGGCCCCTGCTCGGAGCTCCACTACGATCAGCGCGCCGAGGCGGCACGTGGTATTCCGCTGGACCGCGACACCTTCGTCGAGCTCAACGAGGGGGGGGAGATCGTCGAGATCTGGAACCTGGTGTTCATGCAGTTCGACCGGGACGAAGCGGGGGAGCTTCATCCGCTGCCGGCACCCTCCATCGACACGGGAGCGGGGCTCGAGCGGCTCGCCACCGTGCTCCAGGGCGAAGACACCAACTTCCACACCGATCTCTTCGAACCGCTCCTGGAGCGGGTCGGAGAGGTGGTGGGCCGCCCGTACGATCGAGACCGCGACGATGCGGTCGGCTACCGGGTCCTCGCGGACCACGCACGGGCCGTCGCCTTTCTTCTCGCGGACGGCGTCTTCCCCTCCAACGAGGGACGTGGCTACGTCCTGCGCCGCATCCTGCGCCGCGCGGTCCGGCACGCGTGGCTGCTCGGCCTCCGCGAGCCGGCGCTCGTATCGGTGGTCGATCGGGTGATCGGCACGATGGCGAGTGCGTATCCGGAGCTCGAACGGCGTCGGGAGCACATTCTGACCACGACCCGGGCCGAGGAGGAGCGGTTCCTCGCGACGATCGAGGGGGGGCTCGAGCGCTTCGAGGAACTCGCGCCGGAGAGCGGCCCCGGGGCCGACTCCGACGGTGTGATCCCGGGGGACGATGTCTTTCGCCTGTACGACACCTTCGGCTTCCCTCTGGACCTCACCCGGCTGATGGCCGAAGAACGTGGGTGGTCGGTGGATGTCGACGGCTTCGAGTCCGCCCTCGAGGCGCAGCGGCGTCGCAGTCGTGCGGATCGGGCGGCGAGCCGCCCCGAGGTCGGGGACGAGTCGGAGACCCTGGACGACTGGACGGTGGTGTCGGACGCCCGGCAGACCTTCGTCGGATACGACCGCCGCCGTGGAGACACCGCCATCCTCGCGTGGCGACAGGAGGGGAACCGTCTGGAGCTGGTGCTCGAGGAGAACCCCTTCTACCTGGAAAGTGGTGGACAGGTGTCGGACGTCGGGACGGTTCACGGAGACGGATGGACCGTGGAGGTCGATTCGGTACGGCACGTCGCCGGACTCACGGCTGTCGGGGGAGAGGTGGAGGGTGCAGCCGGTGATCCGTCCGCGGCGCCGGTCCGGGCGGAGGTGGCGGTGGACAGGCGGCACGATACCGAGCGCAACCACACCGCCACGCACCTGCTCCATGCGGCACTTCGGGAGACGCTCGGGGAGCATGTCGTGCAGCGCGGGTCGCTGGTGGCTTCCGACCGGCTCCGCTTCGACTTCGCGCACGGCGCGCCGATGACGCTGGAGGAGCGGGGAGAGGTCGAGCGGCGCGTCAACGAGGCCATCTGGGCCGATCATCCCATCGCGCTGCGCCACATGGAGTACGACGAGGCGGTCGCGTCGGGCGCGATGGCGCTGTTCGGCGAAAAGTACGGCGACGAAGTTCGGGTCGTGGACATCCCCGAGGTCTCGATGGAGCTCTGCGGAGGTACGCACGTGCGGCACACGGGGGAGATCGGACTGTTCAAGCTCGTCTCGGAGTCGGGCGTCGCTGCCGGTGTTCGACGAGTCGAGGCCCAGACCGGGCCCGGGGCCTTCTCCTGGCTCGCCGAGCGTGAGGCTGCCCTCGAGGAGGCCGCCGCCGTCCTCAAGGCGTCCTCCGACAACGTCCCGCAGCGCGCCCGCCAGCTTCTGGAGGAGCGGGAACGCCTGGAGCGGCTGATCGACGAGCTTCGGCGGAGTGGTGGGGGCGGTGAGGATGTGATCGCCGACGAGTCGATCGACGTCGGCGGTGTGTCGACCCCTGTCCGGGCGGTCCGCCTCCGGGTCAGGGACGCCGACGACGCGCGCGCCTGGGGAGACGGCTTCCTCGCCGACGGAGGCGGCATCGCGGTCGCGGCGGCGGAGGACCCCGAGGGCAAGCTGGCCCTCTTCGCCTTCGCCAGCGATGCCGCGATCGGGGCTGGAGTGCGCGCGGACGAGGTCGTGCGGGACGTGGCGTCGGTCGCAGAGGGGCGGGGCGGGGGGCGGCCACACCTGGCGCAGGCCGGCGTCGGCGACCCCGATCGGGTCAACGAGGCGCTCGAAAGTCTGCCGGACGTCGTCCGGCAGATCGCAGAGGGGGCGGCGTGACGCTCTCCGACTGGCTGGACGGTCGAACGCCGGTGGTCCCGGTCGCATTCCGGCCCTGGGTGCGACTCCGCGATCCCGACCGGGAGGCGGACTCGCCGGAGGAGCGGCTGGCGGCCCTGACCGAGGAGGCGAGAGGTTCCCTGTCCGACGCGCGGCGGCGCGATCCGGCCGACCGCGAGGGTGCGTTCGACCTGCTGGCGGCGGATGCCTGGGCCACCTGGGCCGCGGAGGCGGCGTTGGATACGTCGGACCCCGTGGCGTCCCTGACCCAGCTCGCCCGCCGGCTCTCCGACCCCATCCGATGAACGACGACGTCGCACGCGTCGACATCCACAGCCACCTCGTGCCGGGTGTCGACGACGGGGCGCGCACGCTCGACGACGCGCTCGAGTCGATCGACCGCATGATGGCCCTGGGGATTCGCACGATCCTGACCACGCCCCACTTCGATGCGTCACTTCTGGAGGGACCCGGAGGGAGCGAGCGGATCGAAGAGGTCGAAAAGGCATTCGCTCACCTGACGGCGGCAGCTGCCGAGCGCTTCCCGACGCTCGACCTCCGTCGCGGGTTCGAGATCATGCTGGACGACCCGTCCCCCGACCTTTCGGACGTCCGCCTGCGGTTGGCCGGGACCTCCTTCGTGCTCGTGGAGTGGGCGTCCATGCGTGTGCCGCCGGGCGCGGCGGCCGTGCTCGAGCGTCTCGTCGAACGGGGGTGGCGCCCCGTCGTGGCGCACCCGGAGCGGTATCGCGACGTGGGTGACATCGCCGCGGTCGCGAGCCGGTGGAAGGACGTCGGCGCCCTTCTGCAGGTCAACCACGGTTCGCTCACCGGCCGGTACGGCTCCCGTGCGGAGCGCGGCGCCCGGTCTCTGCTCGAGTCCGGACTGGTCGACTACCTCGCGAGCGATCACCATGGGCGTCCCCACCTCGAACTGCAGCTCGACGAGGTTGTTCGCCAACTCGAGAATTCCGACGCCGAGGAGCAGATCAGCATGCTGATACGGACCAATCCCCTGAGGTTGCTCGACGACATGGAGCCCCTCCCGGTGCGTCCGATCCGGATGGGACGAGGCTGGCGGGACCGGCTTCGCCGTCTCATCAGACCGGAGGCACCGTGAGCGAAGAGACGAGCCAGCCCGCGAACGATGGGGCGGGCCAGCCTGAGAACGACGAGACGAGCCGGCCCGCGAGGAACGAAGATCTGGTCGCCAGGCTGCGTGACGCCCGCCGCCGGGAGAAGGGGATGACGCTCTTCTACCGTGCTCTGGCCGCGGCCGCCGAGGATGCGGGGCGTGTCGCGGATGCGGAGCGTCTGAACGAACTTCATGCGGACGAGCAGCATCACCTGTCGCGTCTGACGGCCCGTCTGCTGGAGCTCGGCGAGGCCCCGGCAGGCCTGCGGGACATGGAACGGCCGGAGGTCGATCTTCCGACGTGGGAAGAGGCGGCGCGTCAGCGGGAGGCGGGTGAGGTCGAGTACTATCGAGCATGGATCGACGGCGGAATCGATGACGCCGCCACGGGCGACGTCGTCGCCGAGATCCTCGAATCCGAAGTACACCACCACCGAGACCTGGGGGGAAAATGGATGCCGGCAACCTGATCGACCTGACTGGAAGGGTAGCCGTCGTCACCGGCGGTTCGCGCGGGGTCGGCCGGGCGACGTCCGAGATGCTGGCGCGCGCCGGCGCCCGGGTCGCCATCGCGTACCGCTCGCGGGACGACGACGCCCACGAGGCCGTCGCAGCCATCGAGGCGGCGCACGGGACCGCATGGTCTCGCAGGGGTGACCTCACCGACCCGACCGAGGTGGCCGCGCTGTTCGACGAGGTCGAGGCGCGGATGGGCGGGGTGGACATCGTCGTGGTGAATCACGGGATCTGGCCCGTCGACGGGGTGGCGCTGGCGGACATGAGCGCCGACCAGTGGCGGCGAACCCTGGGGGTCAACCTCGACTCGGCACTCCTGGTGGCACGGGAGGCCGCGCGGCGGATGTCCGAGCACGGGAGACTGGTCTTCGTCGGATCCACCGCGGGGCAGCGCGGCGAAGCGATGCACGCGGACTACGCCGCCTCCAAGGGCGCGCTGATCAGCCTGGTGAAGGGGCTCTGTGTCGAACTGGCCCCACGGGACATCACGGTGAACTGCGTCGCACCGGGGTGGATCGACACCGAGATGGCGGCGCCGGCATTCGAGGGGGAGGCGCGCGCACGGATCGAGGAGTCGATCCCGATCGGTCGCGTCGCGTCACCGGAGGATGTCGCTGGACCGATCGTGTTCCTCTGCTCCGAGCTCGGACGGCATGTGACCGGCGAGATCCTGAATGTGAACGGTGGAGCGGTCCTGGTCGGGTGACACCCCGAATCGAGGTCCCGGCGGCGGCTCGGTGGGTGGTGAAGACGCTCGAGGACGCGGGGTTCGAGACGTGGACGGTGGGTGGGGGCGTTCGGGATGCCCTCCTGGGCGCCGAGTCGGTCGACTGGGATTTCGCCACCGCCGCCCGCCCCCGCGACATCCAGCGCGTCTTCAGGCGCACCGTTCCGGTGGGCATCGACCACGGGACCATCGGTGTCCTCGATCGCGACGACGTCCTGCACGAGGTCACCACCTTTCGCAAGGATGTCGAGACGGACGGCCGCCACGCCGTGGTCACGTTCGCCGACCGGATCGAGGACGACCTCGCCCGGCGGGACTTCACCATCAACGCCATCGCCTGGCACCCGCTACGACGCGAGCTCTTCGACCCGTTCGACGGTCAACGGGACCTCGAGCGTCGGGGGCTCCGGACCGTCGGTAGACCGGCGGAGCGGTTCGCCGAGGACTACCTCAGGATCCTCCGCGGCCTGCGGTTCGCGGGACGGTTCGATCTGGAGATCGCTCCGGAGACGTGGGAGGCCCTTGTCCATGCGATGGAGGGTCTCGGGGGCCTGTCCTCCGAGAGGATCCGTGAGGAGTGGGTGAAGGTGATGGGGGCCGGGGACCCGAGCGCCAGCCTCGACCTCTATCGTGACGCGGGCGCACTGGCCCGCGTCGCTCCCGCTCTGGGGGGCGTGTCCGACGAACGCTGGTCCGCCGCACTCGAACGGGTGGCTCGGCTCGACCCCCGCGACCCGATCCTCCGAACCGTCGCCCTCTTCGAGGTAACACTGGGCGAGCCGCCGAACGGCAGGCCGCGGCCCGCCCTCGCCACCGGTGTTGCGACGTGGATGCAGGGGCTCCGGTACAGCAACGCCGATACCGACCGGGCCGTCGGTCTCATCGCCGGTCCCGCGAATCTCCCCGAGGAGGGGGCGTCCGACGGAGAGGTGCGTCGGTGGCTGGCGGCCGTGGGGCCGGAGCGTATTCCGGACCGGCTTCGACTTCTGGAGGCGGCGATCGAGAGCAGCCCGGCCGAGGCGGCATCGAAACTCCGTGCAGGACTCGAGCGGGCTCGGGCCGTGGTCGCCTCGGGCCCGCCGCTGACGGTCGGCGATCTGGCGATCGGGGGGCGCGACCTCATCCGGCTCGGCCTGAAGCCCGGGCCGCACTTCGGGGACCTGCTCCATGGCGCGCTCGAATGCGTCCTCGAGGATCCCGCCCTGAACACGACCGACGCCCTCCTCGAGGAGGTCGGGCGGCTCCGGAAAGCCGAGGCGGGACGTCCCGACGACCCGGAGCGCCCCGACCAGGGGACCGGCTCGTGAGCGGTCCCGACCTGTTCGGGAATGTCGGTGGGGGCGTCGACCCGTCCGACACCCCCGCCGAGGGCGCACCCCTGGCGGCCCGCATGCGTCCGCGCTCCCTCGACGAGTTCCGGGGCCAGGCACACCTCCTGGCGGAGGGGAAGGCGCTTCGCGAGATGCTCGAGGGGGGCGCGCCGTCGTCGATGATCCTCTGGGGGCCCCCGGGGAGTGGAAAGACGACGCTCGCCCGGATCGTCGCCCGGGAGACCGGCGTGCGGTTCGTCTCCTTCAGCGCCGTGACCGAGGGGGTGCCTCGCGTGCGGGAAATCATCGCGGAGGCGGGCGAGCGGCTCAGGGTCACCGGAGAGCGGACGCTTCTCTTCTGCGACGAGATCCACCGCTTCAACAAGGCGCAGCAGGACGCCTTCCTCCCGCATGTGGAGGCCGGCACGGTGATCCTCATCGGGGCGACCACCGAGAACCCCTCCTTCGAGATCGTCCGCCCCCTGCTGTCGCGTGCGCCGGTCTTCGTGCTGGAGCCGCTCGGCCCGGAGGATCTGGAGGAGATCCTGCAGGATGCCCTCGAAGACGCGGAGCGCGGACTCGGCGGAGCCGGACTGCTGGTCGAGGAGGGTGTGACGACCCGTATCGCGACCCTCGCGGACGGCGATGCGCGTCGTGCCCTCGGGGTTCTGGAGTCCGCGGCGACGCTCGCCGGCGCCGGGGGTCGCGTCGACGAGGATGTGGTATCCGAGGCCGCCCAGTACCGGTTCGCCGTCTACGACAAGGGCGGCGAAGAGCACTTCAACCTCATCAGTGCCCTTCACAAGGCGGTCCGAGGCAGCGACCCCGACGCCGCTCTCTACTGGCTGGCGCGCATGCTCCGGGGCGGTGAAGATCCCCGCTATGTCGCGCGCCGTCTGGTCCGCATGGCGTCGGAGGACATCGGCCTGGCCGACCCGGAGGCACTCGGGGTGACGCTCGCGGCGCGCGATGCCTTCCTCTTCCTCGGGTCGCCGGAGGGCGAGCTGGCGCTGGCCGAGGCGACCGTCTACCTGGCTCTCGCACCCAAGTCGATCGGGATCTACCGCGCATGGAAGACGGCGCAGCGCCTCGCGGCGGATCATCCTGCGGCCCCGGTGCCCCTCCATATCCGGAACGCCCCGACCGGTCTCATGAAGGACCTCGGGTACGCACGCGGCTACCAGTACGACCCCGAGACGGAAACCGGAGTGTCGGCGCAGCGGTTCCTGCCGGACGAGATCGACGCCACGCCCATCTACGAGCCCGGTCGCTTCGGATTCGAGCGGAAGCTCGCGGAGCGGATGCGTTGGTTCGACGAACAGCGGCAGGCAGCTCGGGATGTAGCAGGCGGTCGCCAGGCGGAAGAGACGCCAACGGGTGGATCCGCAGAGGGGCCGACGGGATAGAAGGATTGCAGTGGCGCCCTGTTTTCGGACCATCGGACGGCCCGGCCGAATCGACGTGATCGCCCGACGCCGTGTCCTTTTCGGAGGAAGACCAAGATTCCGACCCAGCTGATCGACAATCGCACGCCCGTGGACCGGGCGATGCTCATGGGAGCGCCGACCAAGGACGTCGATCCCCGTCTCGCCAGAGAGCACCTCATGGAGCTCGCGCGACTCACCGACACGGCGGGTGGCGAGGTCGTGGGAGCGCTCCAGCAGCGGATCGACGCCCCGCATGCCCGTCTGTACATCGGGCAGGGGAAGGCGCAGGAGCTTCGGGAGCACCTCGTGGAGCGGGAGGCGGACCTCGTCATCTTCGACGAGGAGCTGAGCCCGGCGCAGGGCAAGAACCTCGAAGATGTCCTCGGGGTGCGTGTGATGGACCGACCCGAGTTGATCCTCGACATCTTCGCGACCCGCGCGCGCTCCCGGGAGGCGCGTCTCCAGGTCGAGCTGGCGCAGCTCGAGTACCTGCGCCCCCGCCTGAAGCGCATGTGGACGCACCTCTCGCGGACGCGCGGAGGAATCGGCCTTCGCGGACCCGGCGAGACGCAGATCGAGACGGACCGCCGACTGATCGGCACCCGGATCGCGGATCTCAAGAGCAAGCTTCGGGATGTCGCGGCGGCTCGGGAGGTCCAGCGACTCCAGCGCCAGGGCGAGTTTCGCGTGGCGCTGGTCGGGTACACCAACGCCGGAAAGTCGTCGCTGCTCCACGCCCTGTCGGGTGCGGATGTGTTCGTGGAGGATCGGCTGTTCGCCACGCTGGATTCGACCACCCGGTCGGTGGAGCTCGAGTCCGGCTACACGGCGCTCGTCACCGATACGGTCGGCTTCATCCGCAAGCTCCCCCACCACCTCGTGGCGTCGTTCAGGTCGACGCTGGAGGAGGCGCGGGAGGCGGATGTGATCCTTCACGTGCAGGATGCGTCCCACCCCGACCGCGCCGAGCAGGAGGAGGTCGTCGAGGAGGTTCTCGAGGATCTCGATCTGGCGGACAGACCGCAGATCCTCGTCTTCAACAAGATGGACGTGGTGGACCCGGATGCCGCATCGGCGCTCCAGGAGGAGGTCCGCGCCCGCGATGGGTCCGCACCCCCCGCGCTGTTCGTGTCGGCCCACGAGCCCGGGAGTCTGGAGAGTCTCAAGGCGGCGTTGCTCGCTCGCGCCCGCGCCCGGATGCACCGGATCCACATCCGGGTGCCTGCAGCGGCGGGAGACGTACTTGCCGAGATCCACAGGGATGGGGAGATGCTGGAGCAGTCGCACGAGGGAGCTGTGATGGAGGTCGTCGCGCGTGTGCCCGCCGCCACGAAGGGCCGTCTCGCCGGTCGGGACGACGTCGAGCACGTCGTCGACTGAGGTGGAGCACCTCCATGTGATCGGGCCCGGGCGCCTCGGCCTCGCCCTGTCCGCCGCCCTCGTGGAGGCGGACGCCCTCGGATCGCTGCGGATCTGCGGGCGCCACCCCGAGCCCCCCTCCCACCCGCTCTTCACGCAGGGCGTCGCCGAGCATGTCTTCGGTCTCTCGGCACCGAATCCCGAGGCCACGGTCGTTCTGCTGACGGTGCCGGATCGCGTCCTTCCCGAACTCGCCCACGCTCTCGCCGGCCACGAGCCCTCGCGCCCCCGTGTCCCGGTACTTCACACCTCCGGCGCACTCAGCACCGAAGTGCTCGCGCCACTTCACGCCCGCGGATACTCCGTCGGGTCCTTCTTCCCCCTGCAGACGGTGCCGCACGCCGTACCGGGTGCGGGCCTGTTCGATCGTGCCGGCGTCATCGTGTCGGGGGAGCCGGATGCGGCGACGGCGGGGCGACGCCTGGCGCACGCGCTGGGTGCCGTCCCCCTCGACGTCCCGGTCGCCCACAGACCGCTCGCGCACGCGGCGTCGCTCCTGATCTCGAATGGCATGGCCGGGCTCGTCGCCGCCGCGGAAGAGCTGCTCGCGAGGGCCGGGATCGGGGGAGACGAGGCACGCGGAGCGGTGATGCGTCTGGCGGAGGGCACCGTCGACGGCATCCGCCGTTTCGGGCCCGTACGCGGCGTGACCGGACCGGTCGCGGATGGGGATGTCGAGGCCGTCGCCCTCCACATGCGGGCGCTCCCGCCCGAGATTCAGGGGCTCTACCGGGAGATCGGGCGATCGGCGCTGATTCGCCGCATGGCCGAGGAGGGGGTCGACCCCGGAACGCACGATCACTTTCTCGAACTGTTCGGACTCGACGCATGAACCGGAACACGGATCGACGCATGAGGCTCTTCGTCAACATCGATCACGTCGCCACCGTGAGGGAGGCCCGCGGCACGGACGAACCCGACCCGGTACGTGCCGCCGTGCTCGTCGAGCTGGCGGGCGCGGACGGAATCACCGTCCACCTTCGGGACGATCGTCGCCACATCCAGGATCGGGACGTCCAGGTACTGTCCTCCACCCTTCGCACCCCGCTCAACTTCGAGCTGGCCGCCATTCCCGAGATCGTGGACCTCGCGATCGAGGTCGCGCCTCACCAGGCGACGCTGGTCCCGGAGAAGCGCGACGAGGTCACGACGGAGGGCGGACTCGCGTTGACCGATTCGAAGGTGCGCGGCGCCACGGAGGAGGCACTCGGCCGGCTCGGGGGGGCGGGCATTCGCACCGCGCTCTTCGTCGATCCCGTTCCGGCGGCCCTCGATGCGTCCGCCGAGCTGGGTGTGGATGCGGTCGAACTGCACACCGGCGAGTACGCCAACGCCCGGTCGGCGGAGGCCCGATTCCACGAGACGGACCGACTGGTCGCCGCCGCGCGCCACGCCCGGGACCTCGGTCTGGACGTCCACGCCGGGCACGGGCTCACCTACGAGAATGTCGAGCCGGTCGCGGCGATCGACGACCTCGAGGAGCTCAACATCGGCCACTCCATCGTTTCGCGAGCCGTCCTCGTGGGAATGGAGACGGCGGTGCGCGAGATGGCCGACATCGTGCGGCGGGCCCGCAGCGGATGAAGCTGGGCTGGAAAGGCTGGCTGGGATTCGGAGTCTCGGCCGTTCTCGTCTGGTGGACGCTCCGGGGTGTCGACGTTTCGGAGGTGGCCCGTCTGGTGCGCGGGGCGAACTGGCTTCTGCTCACCGCGGCGGTCGCGGTCGCGACATCCGGCTTCCTCGTCCGCGCGATCAGGTGGCGAATCCTGCTCCACCCCGTGGATCCCGACACCCCGCTCAACTCCCGGTTCGGCGCGGTGACCATCGGCTTCATGGCCAACAACCTCCTTCCCGCTCGCGTGGGCGAGTTCGCTCGGGCCTACGCGATGGGTCGGTTCGAGAGCACCGTGCCGGTACCGGCTGCGTTCGGGTCGCTCGTCGTCGAGCGGATCCTCGACGCCCTCATCCTGACCCTCTTCCTGGTCGGGGCGATCCTCACACCCGCCTTCCCCGACGTGGAGCTCGGCGGTCGGTTCCTGCTGCTGCTCCGGACGGGTCTGACCGTCGTCGGCGTCGTCGGCGTGGGGCTGCTGCTGCTCCTGATCTTCCCCGGCGCGATCGTGCGCGTCATCGAATCGGTCGCGCGGCTGCTCCCGGACGCGGTCGAGCGACTCGTCGTGGAGTCTCTCGAGGCCTTCCTCGACTCCCTGCGTGTGGTACGCTCCCCCCGGCTGCTCGGCTGGGCCGTCGCGTGGACGATCGGATTCTGGCTCTGGAACGGAGCGTCGTTCTGGCTCGGGATGATGGCGTTCGGGATCGACACCGGGTTCGTGTCCGCGCTCTTCACGGAGGCCGTGGTCGGCTTCGGGGTCGCGATCCCCGCGGCGCCCGGGTTCTTCGGGACCTTCCACGCGTCCGCACAGTTCGCGCTGGAGACCGTCTACGGCGTCGATGCGGCGCGAACCCTGGCCTTCGCGTACGCCTACCACCTCGGCGGCTTCTTCCCGGTAACCTTCATCGGGCTCTGGTACGCCCGCTCGCTCGGGCTCTCGCTTGCCGACGTCGGCGAATCCGAAGACCGGGTCGAGGAGGAGCTGCAGCCGTGACGGCGCTTCGCGTTCCGGCCCCTGCGAAGATCAACCTCGTCCTGCGCATCCTGGGTCGCCGCGAGGACGGCTACCACGATCTCGACACGCTCTTCCAGGCGATTTCCCTGGGAGATGAAGTGACGCTGCGTCCGGCGACCTCCTCGGGCATCCACCTGACCGTCGTCGGCGCGGACGTCGGCCCCGTGGGCGACAATCTCGCGTTCCGGGCCGCGCAGAGCTGGTCGGACGCGGCCGGGATCGATCCGAGGGTCACGATCCGTCTGTCGAAGCGTGTCCCGGCGGGAGCCGGGCTGGGGGGCGGGTCGTCCGACGCCGGTGCGGTACTTCGGGGACTCGAGGCGATGCACGGAGCCCCCCTCGGCCCGTCCGGGATTGCGGAGATCGGGTCGGACCTCGGCGCCGACGTCCCCTTCTTCTGTGGGTCTGCCGGCCTCGCCCGAGGGGAGGGGATCGGCGAGCGACTGACGCCGCTCCCGGCGCTCCCCGTGCGGCATCTCATCGTCGCGGTGCCCCCCGTCCCGGTCCCGACCGCGGGCGCCTACGGCTGGCTCGCGGCGGCCAGGGCGCCGGCGGGGCCGACAGCGGAGCCCGCAGGCGCCACCCGGACGACCGAAGCCGCCGACCCGGTGGTCGACGCCGTCCGTCGTGACCTCGACCGCCTCTCCGGCTCCGGCACTCCGCCGACGTGGCACGACATCGACGTCCTCGCATCGAACGACTTCCACGATGTCGTGGCGGATCGGGTTCCGGACGTCGGGGCCGTGATCGAACGGCTCGAAGCCGTGGGGCTGGATGGCGTCCTGCTTTCGGGAAGCGGGGGCGCGGTGTTCGGCTTTCTGCCCGGCGATGGCGAACCGTCGGGGGAGAGCGAGCGAGTGGTGGAGCAGCTGCGAGAGACGCTCCCGGGTGTGCGTACGTTCGCCGTCCGGACGCTCCCGACCCTTCCACCCCCGGAGCCGGTGGACGCCGACGCGGCGGACCGGCCTTGAGGGTTCGGCGCGGTTCGGGGTAGGATTCCCGCACGGACGTCCCCACGCCGCCGGTCCGATTCGCGGCGACGGTACGACGCATCCGGTGGCCCGTCGTCTAACGGCAAGACTCCGGTCTTTGGAACCGGCGATCTAGGTTCGATTCCTAGCGGGCCAACTCACTGTTCGCACTCCGGCGGGGAGGGCCAGTGCATCCATCCCAGCGACGTCGACGCACGCGGTCTCCTCACGGCGGCGCACCTGCGCCGGTGACCGCCCCTGCAACCTCCCTCGCGACCGTCGTGGGCGCGTCGTCGCCGGTGTTCGCCGGCCTGTGCCTCCTCCTGTCGCTCGCCACCGCCGGTCCGACCGTCGCGCAGACGGCTGCATCGCTCGAGCGACTCGCTCCCCCCGACTCCGCCGCCCTCCGCGAGGACCTCGAGCGCGCGGTCGACAGCTACGAGCGCTCGCGTCGACGGTACGCGCCGACCGACTGGTTCGGGGACCGGGGGGGCGCCTGCGACGAGTACATCGGGCGCATGTGCCTCCGTCTGGGCGAGGCGAGCGACTGGTGGTTCCCCGAGGAGATCCCCGAGCGGATGGCGAGGGAGCGGACGGAGCTTCTGATGCGCCTCGAGGACGGGCAACGAAGGTTGCCGGGAGACCCCTGGCTGCTGGGGCAGCTGGTTCGATACCTGGGCGAGGGGAGCGAGTGGGGGATCGCCCGTCGTCATCTGGAGCCGTGCCCTCCGGTGTCGGCTGCATGGTGCCGCGCGCTCCACGGGCTCGCGCTCCACGGGGAGGGGCGCTACGTGGATGCGGAGAGGGCATTCCGCCGCGCGCTCTCCGAGATGACGGAGGATCGCCGGAGGGCGTGGCTCGACCCGGACGAGGTGGCCGACGACGGTACGCGCGACCACCTCGAGACGCTCCCGGACTCCGCGTGGGAGGAGGAAGTCGAGCGGTTCTGGCGCCTGTCCGATCCCTTCCTGCTCGTACCCGGAAACGACAGGTGGACCGAGCACCTCGCTCGCCGGACGATGATCGAGATCCGGTACGGTCGCGACAGCGCCTACCGAATCCGTTTCCGGGACGACCTGACCGAGGTGACCCTCCGCTACGGCTGGGAGGTCGGGTGGGAGAGACGCCCGGCTCCGGTGACGTCCGTCCGATCCGAGACGTCGGTCGTGGGCCATCAGCATCCCTACTCGCTGCCGTGGGCCATCGGTGACGAGGTCGCGCTCGACCCTCCCACGTCGTCCGTCCGGGACTGGATCCCTCAGACCCGGCGGGTGCCCCGTACCGGCTACGCCCCACTCTACGCCCCGAATGTCCTTCCCGATGGCGAGTTGCTGCGGTTCCCGCGTGGGCGGGAGACGGTCGTGGCGGCCTCCATCGGGCTGCCCCGCGACACCAGCTGGCACGCCGAGCACGATCACCCGCCGCTTCCGGTTCCGGACGCCTTCTCGGGGCGGCCCGCGGAATCCGGCCTCTTCGCTCTGGATCCGGCGGGTCGACTCCACGCCGCGGACGAGCAGATGCGTGATCGGGAATCGACGGCGCTCGGTGGATACCATCATGTCACGCTTCCCGTGGGGGACTGGGTCGTGAGCGTCGAGTACCTCGACGCCGCGCTATCCCGTGGCGCCCGCCTGCGGCGCGGCATGCGGATCGAGGAACGGCTTCTCGACCAGCCCACACTCTCGGATCTCATCCTCCTGCAGACCTCCCCGGAACCGGAGACGCTGGAGGCCGCGCTCGGGAGCCGGGCCATCGGGACCGTGGCCCCCGGGGACCGTTTCCGGGTCGGGTGGGAGACGTGGGGGCTCGGGCGGAAGGAGGAGGCGTTCTCGTACTCGCTGACGCTGATGGAGGACGATGGCGGCATCATCGACCGGGTGGCCGGCTGGCTGGGCCTCGGTGGGGACGAGGTCGTCTCGGATCTCGCGTGGACCGAGCGAGGTCCCGACGGCCTGGGTGCGCATTTCCGGTCGATCGAGGTCGAGCTGCCCCCGGACCTGGCCGAGGGGCCGTACCTCCTGCGCCTCGAGCTGGCGACCTCGGGTCGCAACCGATTGGCGACCGAGCGGCGGCTCCTCCTTCGCCGGTGAGCGACCCCTTCGTCGCCGCGTCCGTATGCATCGTGCCGCCGTCGTCGCATGGGCCGGGGTGCCGACGCCGCTGCCTGCGTTGACCTCCGGGCCCGTCAATTCTACCTTTTCGGGCTGTCACATCGCCCGTGTTCCACACCCCGATACCACCCCCGATCGATGATCGAACCGACCGGCCGAGGCCCCCTTCTTCTCCTGAGCGGGCGTGCGAATCGTCCCCTCGCGGAAGAGATGGCGGAATTGCTCGGGCAGTCCATCGACACGTGCACGATCAAGGACTTCGCCGACCGCGAGATTTTCGTGCGGATCGATCGGAACGCCCGGGGTCGGGACGTCTTCGTGATTCAGCCGACCTCCGCGCCCGCGGAGAACACGATGGAACTGCTGCTGCTGATCGACGCTGCGCACCGAGCGTCGGCAGAGCGGGTCACGGCCGTGGTGCCGTATTTCGGGTACGGGCGTCAGGACCGCAAGGATCAGCCCAGAGTGGCGATCGGGGCGAAGCTCATGGCGAACATGCTCGTCGCGGCCGGCGCCGACCGTGTGGTCAGCATCGACTTCCATCAGCATCAGATTCAGGGTTTCTTCGACATCCCGGTCGATCATCTCTACGCGGCGCCCGTCCTGACCGAGTACTTCCGCAACAAGGAAATCGACGATCTGACCGTCGTGGCGCCCGACGTCGGGTCGGCCAAGATGGCACGCGGATTCGCCAAGAGGCTCGGCGGCACCTTCGCGATCATCGACAAGCGGCGCCCCGAAGTGAACGCCTCCGAGGTGCTGAACGTGGTGGGCGACGTCGAGGGCATGAACTGTCTCCTCGTCGACGACATGGTCGATACCGGGGGGACGCTGACCAACGCCGTGCATGCGCTCAAGGAGCGTGGAGCGAGCAGCGTGTACGCGATGGCGACCCACGCCCTCCTCTCCGGCCCGGCGGTGGACCGTCTGTCCGCCGCGCCGCTCGAGGAGTTCGTCGTCACCAACACCATCCACATTCCCGAAGAGCGTCGATTCCCGGCGCTCAAGATCCTCTCCGTGGCGGGCCTGCTCGCCAACGCGGTGACGTACATCCACTCGAACGAGTCCGTGAGCCAGCTCTTCGAGATCCGCGATGAGGACGACTGATAAACTGCGGGGCTTTCCCCGATTGAACGGGCGCGAACGCCCACGATTCGAGAGGCAAGAACGATGAGCATGAATCCGACCCTAAGCGCCGAAAGGCGTACCGAGACCGGCAAGGGTGCCGCACGCCAGCTGCGCGCGTCCGGCCGTATCCCCGCCATTGTGTACGGCCAGGGTGACGAGGGCCTTTCGGTTTCGCTCGACGAGCACGAGGCGGACCTTCTCTTCCACCGGATCTCGGTCGACAACACGATCGTGATCGTCAAGGTGGATGGTGAGGAGGAGCCGATCTCGACGCTGATCCGCGAGATCCAGACCCACCCCTTCAAGGCGTCCATCCTCCATGTCGACTTCTACCGCATCCAGCAGGGTGTCGAGGTCGAGGTCGAGGTGCCGGTGCACATCGAGGGCACACCGATCGGCGTCAAGGACAGCGGCGGTGTGCTGCAGCTTGTCGTCCACGATCTGCCGGTGGCGTGTATCCCCTCGAAGATCCCGGATCACATCAGCATCGACGTGTCCGGTCTGGACATCGGCGACGCGATCCATGTCTACGACATCGACATGCCGGAGGGCGTTCGGGCGCTGATCGACGAGGAGCGCACCCTCGTTACGGTCAACCTCCCGCGCCAGGAGATCGAAGAGGACGAGCCGGAGGCGGACGAGATGGACGTCGAGGTCATCGGAGAGGGCGAAGAGCTCCCCGAGGGCGAGGTTCCCGAGGGCGAAGAGGGCGCGTCTGCCGACGGCGACGACCCCGAGAGCTGATCCTCCCGCCGAATCGGCTTCATGAGGTACATCGTCGGGCTCGGAAACCCCGGGTCGGACTACGATGCGACGCGTCACAACGTCGGATGGTGGTTGCTCGATCGACTCGCGTACGAGTGGGACTTCGGCGCCTTCCGGAAGGAGGGCAGGACGCTGACCTCTTCGGGAAGTCGCAACGGAGAGCGCGTCCGGCTCGTGAAGCCGACCGCGTTCATGAACCGGAGCGGCGCCGCCGTCGGTCCCCTTCGTGGGCAGGCCGGATTCGAACCGGGGCGGGACCTGATGGTGCTGGTCGACGACGCGGCGATCGACGTCGGACAGGTGCGGCTTCGCCCGGGCGGAAGCGCGGGCGGACACAACGGTCTGAAGTCGATCGAGGCTGCGCTCGGAACGCGGGAGTACCCGAGGCTTCGGATCGGCGTCGGACGCTGTCCGACGAATGTCGATCTGGCCGACTGGGTGCTCGCGCCGATGCCGGATGAGGACGAGGATATCGTGGTGGGGCTGTTGCCCGATCTCGTGGAGTCGCTCGACGTCTGGATGACGGAGGGTATGGAAATGGCCATGAGCCGCTACAATCGCTAGCGTCGACCTCGCGTCGACCACGGGCTGATCTACAGCTCGAAATGATCACTGAACAAGGACAGACCGCCTCATGGATCTTGTGGCGTTCACTGGATTCGCCTGGGTGTTCGGAGTCGTTGGACTCGTCATCGCCGGGCTGATCTACAACTACGTGAAGAGTCAGCCCTCCGGAAACGAGGTCATGATCGACCTCGGCGAGCAGATTCACGACGGGGCCATGGCCTTCCTGCGCCGGGAGTATTCGGTGCTGGCCGTGTTCGTCGTGATCGTGGCCGGCCTGCTGTGGTGGGCCATCGGCGTCGGGACCGCCGGGGCGTACCTCTTCGGCTCGGTCACCAGCGTTCTCGCCGGCTTCTTCGGGATGAAGGCGGCGACGCGGGCCAATGTCCGGACCTCCGCCGCCGCCAACGACGAGGGGCAGGGCAAGGCCCTTCGCGTCGCCTTCTTTGGCGGTGCGGTCATGGGGCTGGCGGTCGCGGCGCTCGGGCTGGTGGGTATCGGGTCCCTCTACTACTTCCTGGGCTCCGCCGCTCTGCCGGGTGAACTCCCGGCCTTCGCCGAGGTCGTGTCCGGCTTCGCGATGGGCGCCAGCACGATCGCGCTGTTCGCGCGTGTCGGGGGCGGGATCTACACCAAGGCCGCCGACGTGGGCGCCGACCTGGTCGGAAAGGTCGAAGCCGGGATTCCGGAGGACGATCCCCGCAACCCGGCGACGATCGCCGACAACGTCGGTGACAACGTGGGTGACGTGGCCGGCATGGGCGCCGACATCTTCGAGTCGTACGTCGGTTCGATCGTCGCTACGATCGCGATCGGTGCGGTGGCCACATCGGCCGCCGCAGCCGTCGCGCTTCCGATCATCACCGTGATGATCGGGCTGGTGGCTTCGCTCATCGGGATCGGCTTCATGAAGGTGCTCGAGCGGTCGGATCCGGCCAACGCGCTCCGGAACGTGACCTTCATCTCCGCGGGACTCTTCCTGCTGGTGATGTGGTTCGTCGTCCAGAGCATGGGCATCGAGCTGACCAACACCGCGACGGGTCTCGCCTACCCGGTCTACGGGCCGTGGGCCGCGATTCTGGCCGGTACGCTCGTCGGGATCTTCATCGGTCTCGTGACCGAGTACTACACGGCGGCGGGGCCGGTCAAGAAGATCGCCCAGGCTAGTGAGACCGGGTCGGCGACCAACATCATCTCCGGCCTCGCGGTCGGAATGGAGTCGACCGCGATTCCGATGCTCCTGATCTGTGTCGCGATCGGCGTCTCCTTCTCCTTCGCGGGCCTGTACGGCATCGGCATCGCGGCGGTCGGAATGCTCGCGACGGTGGGTGTGACCATGTCGGTCGATGCCTACGGACCGGTCGCGGACAACGCCGGTGGTATCTCCGAGATGGCCGGCCTCGGGCCGGAGACGCGGAAGATCACCGACTCGCTCGACGCCATCGGAAACACGACGGCGGCGATCGGGAAGGGCTTCGCGATCGGGTCGGCGGCGCTCACCGCGCTCGCGCTCTTCAGCGCGTACAGCGCCAAGGTCGGCCTTCAGGAGACGGGCATCGACCTGGTGAATCCGTACACGGTCATCGGTCTGTTCGTGGGTGGCATGCTGCCCTTCTTCGTCGCTGCGCTCACGATGACGGCGGTCGGACGTGCCGCGGCTGGTATGGTCGACGAGGTACGCCGTCAGTTCCGGGAGATTCCGGGGCTCATGGAGGGAACGGCCAAGCCGGACTCCGCGCGCTGCGTGGAGATCTCGACGGCCGCCGCCCTTCGCGAGATGGTCCTGCCGGGCCTGGTGGCGGTCGTGTCACCGGTCGTGGTCGGGTACTTCCTCGGTGTCGAGGCGCTCGGCGGACTGCTCGCGGGAGCGACGGTCACGGGTGTTCTCATGGCGCTCTTCATGGCGAACGCCGGTGGTGCCTGGGACAACGCCAAGAAGTACATCGAGGGTGGCGCGCACGGCGGCAAGGGCTCCGAGCCCCACAAGGCCGCCGTGGTGGGCGACACCGTGGGGGATCCGTTCAAGGACACCTCGGGTCCGTCGCTCAACATCCTGATCAAGCTCATGAGCGTCGTGGCGCTCGTGCTCGCGCCCTGGTTCGTCCGGGTGCACGAGGGATCCGATCCCGAGGTGCTTTCGTCCCTCGTCACCATGGTCCGGTCGCTCATCGGCTGAACATGACGATCCGGTCCGCCCGAGTCCCGCCCCTCGAGGGCGGTCGACGGGCGAGGCAGGGGGATCTGGACCGGACGGGTCTGGCGCCGCACTGGCGCCGGGCCCGTTCGCGTATTCGGTTGGCTCATGCACCCGACGACTCGCGAGGCCGAGACCTCCGCCCCCGACTTCGACGCCGCGCTCGCCTTCGCGCGCGACCTGATTCGTATTCCCGGCCTCTCCGGGGACGAGGAGGCGGTGTGCCGTCGGGTACTCGACGAGTTCGAGCGGCTGGGTCTGGTGGACGTCCACCACGATAGCTTCGGAAATGCGATCGGTCGGGTCGCCGGATCCGACCCGGAGGCCCCCAGCGTGATGGTCAACGCCCACCTCGACGTCGTCGCGGAGGGCGACAGGGAGGGATGGGAGCATCCGCCCTTCGAGGCCGTGATCGCGGACGGTGCGCTGCACGGTCGTGGCGCGATGGACATCAAGGGCCCTCTCGCACTCCTGACCCACGGGGCCGCCGCGCTCGCCGGCCACACCCGCGGGGACGTCTGGGTCGTGCACACGGTCTACGAGGAGCGCGGTGGCCTGGGCATGCATCGTCTGCTCTCCTCCGGCGAGCTTCGGCCGGACGCCGTTCTGATCGGGGAGTCGACGCATGGCGACATCTGCGTCGGACACCGTGGGCGGGCCGAGGTGGAGATCCTGCTCAAGGGTCGTGCCGGCCACGCATCCGCCCCGGACGCCGCGCAGAACGCCCTCGAGCTCGTTCCGGCGGTACTCGCGGCGGTGGAGCGGGTCGCGGACGAACAGCCGGCCGACGCACTGCTGGGATCGGCCACCCTCGTCCCCACGGCCATCGAGGCCCTCCCGGAGAGCCGAAACGTGATTCCGGACCGTGTCACCGTGGTCCTCGACTGGCGCATTCTGCCCGGGATGGAGGACGAGGTACTGCTGGCGACCATACGACGGGCCATCACCGAGCAGCTCGGCTCCTCGGGGCCGCCGGGGGATCTCGGCTGGGCGGTTCGGATGGCCGAGGAGCACCAGCGCACATGGACGGGACACGAGGAGACCCGGTCGGTGTTCATGCCGGGATTCGACGTCGGTGGTGAGCACCCGGTCGCGATCGCGGCGGCGTCGGCCGCCGGCCGGAGGGGTGAGCGAGGCTCGGCGCGGATCCGACCCTGGGCATTCGCGACGGACGGGGGGTGGAGCTGCGGGACGTTCGGTATCCCGACGATCGGGTTCGCACCGGGCGAGGAGCGCTACGCCCACACCAACGTCGAGCGACTGGACCTCGACGAGGCGGCCTGGGCGCTACAGCGAATCCCGAGGATCGTGCTGGCGATGCAGGCCGCCGCGGCACGGTGAGGGCCTTCCGGTGGCCTCCGTGCGGGGGTTCTTGACGGTCACAGCCACCGCTCCGGCATGCCCCGGGCGATCAGCCCACCCAGGTGGAAGGCCTCCACCGATGCATCTCGAGCGATCTCCTCGGTGAAGGGGGACAATCGGAAGCTGCGGAGGATGACGTAGGCGTCCGGATGTCGTCGCCGCGCCATGAGAGCCGCCTGCAGGTTGATCCCGTCGTCCCAGGAGCCGACGACGAAGACGGGCGCGCTTCCGCTCGCCTGAATCCGAGCGTCGATCGCGGCCCAGATCTCCGGGTCGAGGATGTTCCCGTCGTGCACCGTGTGGATGTACCGGTCGCTGAACCCGGGGAATTCGCGGAAGATGCGGGCCATCTCGGGAGCCCGCTCGTCGACGATGACCACTTCGTCGAACTTCCCCCCCGCACCGTCCTGGAGCTGGCGCAGCACGGTCTGACCGAACCGTCCGAAACCGAGGAGAACGACCAGATCGGACTCGGGAGTGTCCCGGAACCGACCCAGGAGATGGTTCTCGACCAGGTGTGATGCCGCGAACTCGTGACCGTTGAAGATCTCCGCATCCCGAATGACCCCGGTATCAAGAGCCTCCCGCATGAACCCGAGATTCGAGACGTGGGCCACGAGCCGTCCGGCCAGGTCCGGGGCGACGTTCAACGCCTTGGCAGCCGCATCGAGGTTGGCGAAGTCCTCCCCCGTGAGGAAGAGTACGCGATGGGCCCGATCCAGACGGAGGCTGCTCAGGACCTCGTCGTGGGTGATATCCCCGACGATCACGGTGGCCTGGTACGAGTCTCGAAGTTCCGGGATCGAGGGGTGGTTGGCGTCCCGCTCCACGACCACCACGGTGCGCTTCGGATCGCGCTGTCGCAGCTTCCTGACGTAGACCATCGTCAGCCGCCCCGCGCCCCCGAGTACCACGTGGTCGTCGAGGGCCTTCACGCGCAGACCGAGCGGATCCAGGAGTCGGATCGCCGCTTCGATCAGCGTCGAGGCCGTGATGAGGGGGGCGCCGAAGTAGGCGAACCAGAGCAGGCCACGGCCGAACGCCGATCCCCCGATGGGGGTCCCCAGGTCCATCCCGCCGAGTACGAAGAGACCGAGTACGTAGTACAGGTGACCTGCCGGGCCCTCCCCGGAGAGGTCTCGTTCGCTCACCCCCACGCCGAGACTCAGTGCGGTCACACCGGCCACCGTCACGAGTACGAAGGCCAGTCCCCTCCAGGCGAGGGGACGCATGAAGCTGCGACGCGCGGAGGCTCCGGAGAGCTGATGGATATCCACGAATGATCGGGTCGGAGTTCGAGGGAGTCGTCGGAAGGGGCGTCTCACGAGATCTCCAGAGCGTATGCTAACCGATGCCTCGCGGCAGGAGCAGGTGGCCGGGCACGCGTCCAGGCATGTCATGATCTGCGACGCACCGGGTTTCTGCGACGCACCGGGTTCCCGAGGATTCATCCCGAAGCGCCGATGGGCCGTCCGGGGGTCGGAGGCGGGGAGTTCGATGGGCGCTCCGAGGCCGAGCGTAGACCGGCTCGACATCAGGCACGCGCTGACGAGGACCTTCGATTTGGTTAGCCTAGACGGCTGGTCGTGCGCACCGGACTGCGGCACCGGACTGCGGCACCACACTGCGGCACCGGACCGCGGCACTGGACTGCCGCATCGGAACGCCGAACCAGTTTGCCGCACCAGACCGCGCCATCAATCCTCGTCGTCGCCCGCTGAATGTCGTTCCCGGGCGCCACCTCCGGACTTCTCCATGCTCAAGGTCGGAATCGTCGGGCTCCCCAACGTCGGGAAGTCCTCGCTGTTCAACGCGCTCACCGCCGTGGGCGTGCCGTCGGAGAACTACCCCTTCTGCACCGTCGAGCCGAATATCGGCACGGTCGAGGTGCCGGACCCCCGGCTGGACCGAATCCACGAACTCACCGGGTCGAAGGAGAAGGTGCCGACCGTGATCCAGTTCGTGGACATCGCCGGGCTCGTGAAGGGCGCTTCGGAGGGCGAGGGCCTGGGTAACCAGTTCCTCGGCAACATCCGAGAGGTCGACGCGATCGCGCACGTGATCCGCTGCTTCGACGACCGCGACATCGCGCACGTCCACGGCAGCGTGGATCCGGTCCGGGATCGGGACATCATCCAGACGGAGCTGGTACTCGCCGATCTCGAGGCGCTGGAGAAGCGGGTGGATCGTGTGCGGAAGAAGGCGAAGACCGGGGAGAAGGAGGCGCTCCGGGAGCTCGCGGTCCTGGAGAAGGCGCTCGCCCCCCTCGAGGAGGGACTCCCGGTGCGGACCGTCGAGTTCTCCGACGACGAGACGCAGGTCCTCAGGCAGTTTCAGCTGCTCACCAACAAGCCGGTGCTCTACGTCGCGAATGTCGCGGAGGAGGACCTTCCCACAGGTGAGAATCACTGGGTCGCGGCGCTGCAGGAGGCCATCGAGGCCGACCACGACGGCAGGATCGTGCGCATCTGCTCGAAGATCGAGTCGGAGCTGGCCGAGCTGGAGGAGGAGGAGCAGGAGATGTTCCTCGACGAGCTCGGGCTGGACGAGTCGGGACTCGACCGTCTCATCCATGAGGCGTACAAGCTGCTCGGCCTGCTGACCTTCTTCACGACGGGCGAGAAGGAATCCCGCGCATGGACGGTGCGGCAGGGTGCCACGGCGCCCAACGCCGCCGGCTCCATCCACTCCGACTTCGAGCGTGGGTTCATCCGCGCGGAGACGATCGGCTTCGACACCTTCGTCGAGGTCGGGTCGTGGAAGGCGGCGAAGGAGTCCGGGCAGCTTCGCCAGGAGGGGAAGGACTATGTGGTCGAGGACGCGGACATCATGCTCTTCCGCTTCAACGTCTAGCGGAGCAGTTCGACTCCGTCCACGCCTTCGAGAAGCGATGGGTCCAGACGGTCCGGCGCTCCCGTCCCGTGCAGAACCGAGACGTCCCCGGTCGACTCCATCACCACGGCGTGGATTTCGTCGCGTCGGATCACATTCGCCTCGCGCAGCTTCGCCCGGAGGTCGTCGCGCGTGATGTTGGCCCGCCCGAGGTTCTCGTCGATGACTCTGGAGCCCGCCATCAGGAGGATCGGCCGATTGTCCACGAGTGCAGAGACGCCCGGCACCCGCCGCCGCACCACCGACAGGGCCATCTGCAGCAGGTAGAGTGACGCCAGCCCCGCCATCGCGGGAATCAGTGCCGGATCTTCCGAGGCCACCACCCCCCCGATCACCGATCCGAACGCGACGGTGATCGCGAAGTCGAAACTGGAGAGCTTCGAGAAGCTGCGAAGGCCGGCCAGGCGTGTGAAGAGCACGACACTCGCGTAGATGCCGGCTGCTGCCGCGAAGGCGACGAAGAGGGGATCGAGGACGTTGGTCATCGGGGCTCCGGAAGATGGCGCGGGCGGAAGAGAGTCTCATCCTGACCGCCAACCTGCATGTTTCGCGAGGCGCGCGCGGAGGCAGCCTTCCGCCCCACCGCCTCTCTGCCTACCTTTCGAGGCTGACAATTCATCCCGCTCTACCCGGCGTCTTCCGTTTCGCAGCGGCGCGCCCTGCGCGGTGGGGCCCGTACTTCACAACGGACCGAGGGAACTCCATGCGACTCTACGAAGTCGTCTACATCTTCGACCCCGCGCTCGAGGAGAGCGAGATCGAAGCCAGGATCGAGAAGTTTCACGGCACGCTGGGCGGCACCGTCCAGGAGACCGACTTCTGGGGGATCCGCCAATTGGCGTACCCGATCCAGAATCAGAATCAGGGCTACTACGTGGTCGCCCAGATCCAGGCCGATCCGACCGACCTTCCCGAGTTCGAGCGTCAGGTCAAGCTCGCGGACGAGGTCATGCGCTACCTCGTCGTCATCAACGAGGGAGAGCCCACGACCGGGTACTCCATCCTGACCGAGCGTCCGGAGGGCACGATGGATCCGGACGATGTCGATGACGAGGACGACGACGAAGACGACGACGAGGACGACGACTCGCCGCCGGAATTTCAGGGTGGTCGAGGCCGCCGGTCCCGTCACGAGGGTCCCGCGATCGAGCTGCTCAATTACAAGGACGTCGAGACGCTGTCGCGATTCCTGACCGAGAGCGGCAAGATCCTGCCGAAGCGGACCACGAAGGTCACGGCACGCTTCCAGCGCCAGCTGGGCTCGGCCGTGAAGCGGGCCCGCTATCTGGGTCTGATTCCGTACGTCCGTAACCACGAGGCGTGACGGACGATTCCGATCGGACGTCCGACGAGGACGTCGAGACCTCCGCCAGAGGGGGGTGGGGCACACCGCTCCTCCTCTTCGGCGCGGTGCTGGTCACGGCGACCTTTCGGCTGGACGTCCTGATCGGGGTGCCGTTCATCGCGCTGGTCCTCGTACTGCCGGTCGAGCGAAGGTGGGCGATCCTGATCGCCGCATTCTTCGCCTTTCTGGTGGCGACCGCCCCGGACGAATCGGGGATCTGGTGGATCGAGCGTGCCTGGACGGCGGTCGCGGCCGGCTGGTTCGCCGCGTTGACGCTGCGGTGGCCGGACGCGGGCTTCCTGCGACGCGGATTGAGTGCGGTCGCGGGGACGGTCGGCGTGTTCGGGCTCGTCTTCGTGGCGAGACCGGAGGCGTGGGCCGCGATCGACTGGCGAATCGGCGAGCGCATTCGGCTCGCGATCGCCACGGCGATCGAAACGGCGGGAGTGCTCCAGGGGGAGCCGCTTCCCGTGGAGGCGCGCGACGCGATCACCGACGCGGTGGGAGTTCAGATCGAGCTGTTTCCGGCGATCCTCGCGCTGGGCACACTCGCGGCGCTCGGGCTCGCGTGGTGGATGTACGGTCGGTGGGCCCGCGGATGGGCGAGCCCGCTCGGCCGCGTGGGGGAGTTCCGGTTCAGCGACCACCTCGTGTGGGCGCTGATCGGGGGGCTCGCGTTGACGCTCTTCGGACTCGGAGACGGGTGGGAGCGGGCGGGCTCGAATACGGTTGTATTCATGGGTGCGTTGTACGTCCTGCGAGGCGTCGGCGTCATCCTGTTCGTGAATGGTGGACTGTCGTTCTTCGGCGCGTTCGTCTTTGCGGTCGCAATGCTTTTCCTGGCACCGATCGTGATTGCGGGAATGCTGGTGATCGGCGTCGGAGACACATGGCTCGATCTTCGCACGAAGCTGCGAAGACGGACGAGCGGTTGAACCCGGGAGAATGACGACATGAAGGTGATTCTGAAGGACGATCTCGAGAACCTCGGCGAGCAGGGCGACGTCGTGGACGTGAAGCCGGGCTATGCCCGCAACTATCTGCTTCCGCGAGGCCTCGCGTACGAGGCGAGCGACGAGAACCTCGAGCGGATCGAGCAGGAGCGTCAGGAGGCGGAGGAACGTGCCCGTCGCGACTACCTCGAGGCCCGGCGCCGTGCGTCGCAGCTCGAGGACCAGGTACTCACCTTCTCCGAGAATGTCGGAGAGGAGGGCAAGCTCTTCGGTTCGGTCACCGGTTCGGACGTCGCGGACCGGCTCAATGAAGAGGGTGGGCTCGACTTCGAGGTCGAGAAGCGCACCGTGCTCCTCGAGGAGCCGCTGAAGACGATCGGCGTGACGATGGTCGAGATCAAGCTGCACGCAGACGTGGTCGTCGAAGTCGAGGTGCGCGTCATCCGCGAGACGGGCTGAAGGCGCTCTTGAGTGCTGCGAACGGAGGACCGGAGGTGGACGCCTCGAGCATCCCCGTCAGGATCCGCAGAGCCGCCGAGCTCGCGCTGGATCGCAAGGCGACGGACGTGCTGGCGCTCGATCTGCGCGGAATTTCGTCTGCGACCGACTTCTTCGTGATCGCCACCGGCGCGTCCGACATTCAGGTCAAGGCGATCGCGAACCGCATCACCGATGGCCTCCGGGAGGAGACCGGTGAGAAGGCGGATCATGTGGAGGGGCAGGAGACGGCCCGCTGGGTCCTCATCGACTACATCGACTTCGTCGTCCACGTGTTCCACCCCGAGGCCCGCGAGTTCTATCAGATCGAAACGCTCTGGGGCGACGCGCCCAGCGTCCGATTCGAGGACGGCCCCGATGGGACGGTGGAGGTCCGCGAGGGCGCGTGACCGACGCTCCGGCTCCCGATTGCAGGTGGGAAGTCCGCCCCGTACCATGGGGAGTCACGGGCGTCGAGCCCATCTCCATTCTCATCCACCCCAGCGCCAACCGGCCATGATGTCCGAAGCGCACACCACGACGGTCGATCCCGAGGTCGCCGGGCGGGCCGAGCTCCCCCCCGCTCCGGATTCCGGACTCGTGCTCGTGCACGTGCCGGAGGGCTCCGGTGACGTCTGTGCATGGCACCTGCTCGACTTCGCGCTGCGCTGGCGGGACGAGGGGCGACGGATCCACATCTGCGACGGATGTGTGGACGCCCCGTTGCTTCACCAGGCAGCCGATGTGGAGAACGACGAGGGGGTGACCGACGCGATCCTCTACGGGAGTTCGCTTTCTCGCATTTCGGTACCTGTCGAGAAGGATGTGCTCCTGACGACGGCGGGAACCCTGGTGGGAGACTCCATGCGCGTTCTGGATCACCCCAGATGGTCTTCGATCGCAGCGACGGTCGCGGCTGCCGATGGACTGCTCGTCGTCGCCGTCTCCACGGACGCCGGCATCGAGCGGCTGCTGGGGCTGGCCGACACCGTGATCCGCTTCGTTCCCGGGCATGCCGATTCCGGCTCCGCAGCCGGTGACGAGCCACAGCGCGCCGCCGCAGGGGTGTCCACCTCCGGAACGTCGGCGATGGACCTCGCGGAAACCACCTCCGATGTCGGCTCCGATGGACCACCGGCCACCCGGGCCGACGCGGCCGTCGGTGAGGAGCCGTCGTCGATCTCGGCGGAGGGCGATTCCAGCCACATGCCTGCAGGGTCCGGGAGCACGCGTGTGCCGGAACGCTCGGGGAGTCGCGGCACCCTCGTCATCATCGTCCTGGTCGTCATGCTGATCGGCGTACTCGGAGCCGGGTACCTCGGATTCATCCAGCTGCCCGGAATCACCCCCGCCGACGTCGATCTCCCGATCGGCACCCTCCCGCTCCGTTGACGGATCCGGTCAGGCAGGCATGAGGCTCACTTCCCTCCGGGTGCACGGATTCAAGTCGTTCGCGGATGCGACCGAGGTGAAATTCCACGACGGTGTCACCGCCATCGTCGGGCCGAACGGCTGCGGCAAGTCGAACATCTCCGACGCCATCCGCTGGGTGCTGGGCGAGCAGCGGCCCACGAAGATCCGCGGCGCGAAGATGGAGGAGGCGATCTTTCAGGGCAGCGTCCACCGTCGGCCGGTGAATCGGGGTTCGGTGACGATGACCGTCACCAACGAGGACAACGCGCTTCCCGTGCCCTTCGAAGAGGTGGAGATCGGACGCACCGTGTTCCGGGACGGTGGAAGCGACTACGCGATCAACCGGTCCAGCGTTCGACTCAAGGACGTCGTCGATCTGACACGCGACACCGGCCTCGGTGCGGGCGCGAACGTGATCGAGAACCGCATGATCGATTCGATCCTGTCCGACCGCGCCGACGAACGCCGCGGACTCTTCGAGGAGGCCGCCGGGATCGGGAAGTACAAGGACCGGCGCAAGTCGGCGCTTCGACGTCTCGAGCGGGCGGAGATGGACCTGCAGCGCCTGGAGGACGTGATCGCCGAGGTGGGAACGAAGGTGCGATCGCTCGCCCGCCAGAAGGGGAAGGCCGAGCGATATATCCGCTACCGGGACCGACGCCTGTCCGTCGAGGTCGCGGTGGTGCGGTACCAGCTCGAGACACTGGCGGACCGCCTCACCGAACTCGACGTGGCTCTGAAGGGCGACACCACGGAGGGGGAGGGGAAGGTCGCCGAAGTTCAGGCCGCCGAGACCGAGTTCGAGACCCTTCGCCTCCGCCAGGCCGAGGCTCAACGCGAGCGCGCGGGCGCAGCCGAACGTCTGGAGGAGGTCCGCACGGCTCTGGTCGGATGGGAGCGGGATCTCGCCGTGGCCGAGGAGCGCAGCACCTATGCCCGTCGCCGGCTGGGCCAGATCGATGAGGAGCGGTCCGGCGCGCGGGAGCGTGCGGAGGAGATTCAGACGGAACGCGCGACGCTCGCCACGGATCGCGAAGCGATCGAGGCGGAGCTGGCCGAGGCAACCGCCGAGCTCGAGGCGCGCCGTGCCGCGGCGGACGAGGTACGGGCCCGTCTTCAGGAGGCGCGCGCCGAACTGGAGGAGACCGAGATCCGCGAGCGGGAGATCGCGCGGCGCGGGGCGCAGCTCGAGGGGGATGCGGAATCCGCCGACGCCCAGGCCGCCGAGCTCGCACGCAGGATCGAGCGCCTGGGCGTCGAGCTGGAGCAGGCCTCCTCCGAGCTCGATGACCTGGAAGATCAGGGGGACCTCTTCAGCGGTCGCCTCGACGTTCTGCGGACCCGGGTGGACACGGCGGCGGCATCCGTTTCCGAGGCCGAGTCCGCCGTCCGCGATGCACGGACCGCCTTCGAAGCGGCTCGCGAGGAGGACCGCGCCGCATCTTCGCGGGCACAACGGCTCCAGTCCCAGCGCGAGGCGCTCGAGGGCCTGGAGCGGGACCGCGAGGGGATCGCTCCGGTGCTGGCCGCCGTGACGGAGGTCAGCCTGAAGGGGGTCCACGGGCCCCTGGTCGATTTCGTGTCGGCCGAGCCCGAGCTCGCCCGCGCCGTCGAATCCTATCTCGGCTCCCGCGCGCTGGGACTCGTCGTGGACGACGCCGGAGCCGCCGAGCGTGTCCGGACCTGGTTCCGGGACGAATGGACCGGCGGTGGTGGTCTCGTGGTCCTGCCGGTCGATGCCGCGCCGAAGTCGAACGGCACCGGATCGCTGCTCCAGGCGGTAGAGCCGACGGGGCCCGGCGCCGCGTGGGTCACGGCCCTTCTCGACGGGGTGGACCTCGTCGACGAGGACGGGCTCACGAGCGGATCCGGTGCCCGCGTGTCCCGCACCGGCGCCGCCCGGGACGCGTCCGGAGCCATCCGGCTGGGTAACCCGTCGGGTGCGACCGGCGTGCTCGAGCGGAAGGAACGCCTCAAGCAGCTCTCGATCGAGGCCGACGAGGCCCTTCGGGAGGCGGAGGCGACGAGCCGGGTACTGGACGAGGCGCGGCAGGGGCTGGCTCAGGCGGAGGCCGGGCTGGAATCCGCGCGCGGCACGAGTCGCGCGGCCGAGGACACCTTTCGCAAGGCCGAATCCGAGGTCGCGGCGGCCGTGGACCGGCGTGAGCGCATGGATCGCCACCGTGACGAACTCGCTCGCCAGCTCGAGGGCGCGAAGGCCGCGCAGGTCCGCGCGGCGGACCGCGCGGAGCAGGCGCGTGACGACCGGAGCGCGCTCGAAGCGGAGGAGGCCGGGCTCGGAGAGGCGCGTGCCGCCGCCCGGTCGGCGCTCGAGTCCGTCCAGGCGGAATGGGAGACGGCCCGCGGCGAACAGTCGCGTCTCGAGGTCAGGGACACGCGCCTCCGCGGTGAACTGGAGCGGCTGGGCGACCGTATCGCCGGTCTCGAGCGGACCGCCGGATCCCTCGCGGCCCGCATGGAGGCGCTCGATACCGAGGAGCGGGAACTCCGCGCCGAGCTCGACGCCGCGGCCGAGACGCGCCGTGAGGGCGCCGAGGCGACGAAGGAGCTCTTCGAGAAGCGGGAGACCGCCCGCACCGAACTTCGCCAGCGGGACGAGACGCTGGAGGGGGTCGCGCAGGCGCTGAACGACGCGGAGAAGCGTGCACGGCAGGCGCGCCAGGCCGAACGGGAGGCCACCGATCGCCGTCACCGACTCGAGCTCGAGCGGCAGGAGGTCGTCGGGCGTATCGGACGAATCCAGGACCGCCTCGAGGGCGAGTGGGGACGCCCGCTCGAGCGTCTGCTGGAAGAGGCGGAGCCGGTCGAGGGGGAGCCCGAAGAGCTGGAGGCAGAACTGCGCGAACTCGTGGTGAACCTCGAGAAGATCGGTCCGGTGAACATGCTCGCCGTGGAGGAGCACGCCGAGGAGAGCGAACGCCTCGACTTTCTGCAGGAGCAGCGGGACGACCTGGTCCAGGCGCGCAACGATCTGCGGACCGCCATTCGCGAGATCAACGAGACGGCCACCGGTCTGTTCACGGAGACCTTCGAGAGCGTCCGGGACAACTTCAAGCGTGTCCACCAGCGCCTTTTCGAGGGCGGTGAGGCCGACATCTGGCTCGACGACGAATCCGATCCTCTCGAGTCGCCGGTGGAGATCCACGCATCTCCGAAGGGGAAGACGACGCAGCGGATCGACCTGCTCTCCGGCGGAGAGCGGGCGCTCACCGCGCTGTCGCTGCTGTTCGCGATCTACCTCGTGAAGCCGAGCCCGTTCTGCGTGCTCGACGAGGTGGATGCGCCCCTCGACGAGAACAACATCGGTCGCTTCATCCGGCTGCTGCAGGACTTCAAGACCGACACCCAGTTCGTGGTCATCACCCACAATCCGCGTACGATCGAGGCGGCGGACTGGATCTACGGCGTGACGATGGAGGAGCCGGGAGTCAGCAAGATCGTCGGCGTACACCTCGAGGACGCCCTCGAGCAGGCGAAGGGCGCCGCCTGACCCCGTCCGCCCGCCGACCGCCGGTTCGACCCGGCCCGTGCCGACCGGAGAACAGCCCGCAGATGAACTCCCTCCCCGTCCACGGGGTTGAGTAACGCGTGCCGGAAGCCGAGCCCTCGCAGCTGGAGCTTTCGCAGCCACACGCACGTCGAACACATCGACGCCCACGCACACCACCTGCCCGAAAAGGGACCTGAGACATGCTCGTCGTCATGAAGCACCGCGCCTCGGACGCGGAGATCGAATCCGTCGTCGACGCCATTCGCGACATGGGCTACGACGCCCGCCCCATTCCGGGCGCGCAGCGTACCGCGGTAGGCCTCATCGGCAACGACGGCCACGTCGACACCGCGCGTCTCGAGGGCATGGCGGGGGTGCAGCAGTGCATCACCGTGACGCAGCCCTTCAAGCAGGTGTCGCGCGAGTGGAAGGAGGACGACACCGTTGTCCGACTCGCCAACGGCACGCGGATCGGCGGTGGCGAGATCGCCGTGATGGCAGGTCCCTGTGCGGTCGAGAGCGAGCAGCAGATCATGGCGGCGGCCACGGCGCTTCGTGACATGGGTGCCACCGTGCTCAGGGGAGGGGCCTTCAAGCCGCGCACGTCGCCCTACTCCTTCCAGGGACTCGGAGAGGAGGGGCTCAGGCTTCTCGCGAAGGCACGCGAGGAGACGGGAATGGCCATCGTCACGGAGGCTGTCGACCCCGACGGCGTGGACATGGTGGCGGACTACGCGGACATCATCCAGATCGGCGCGCGCAACATGCAGAACTACCCCCTTCTCCGCCGGGCGGGTCGATCGGGCACGCCCGTCCTGCTCAAGCGGGGCATGAGCGCGACCATCGACGAGTGGCTCCTGGCGGCGGAGTATCTCCTCGCCGAGGGAAACGACGACGTCATTCTCTGCGAGCGGGGCATCCGCGCCTTCAACACGCACACCCGCAACGTCTTCGACCTGTCGTCCATCCCCGTGGTGCAGGAGCTCAGCCACCTCCCTGTGGTCGCCGATCCGTCCCACGCCACCGGCATCCGGTCGAAGGTCGTTCCGATGGCGCGAGCGGCCGTGGCGGCGGGAGCGGACGGGCTCATCGTCGAGGTGCACCCCGACCCGCCCTCCGCGCTTTCCGATGGGGCCCAGTCGCTGTACTTCGAGCAGTTCGCCGAGCTGATGGAGCAGAGCCGCGTGATCGCGCGGTCCATCGATCGCGACCTGCTGCCGGGACTTCCCGAGCGGGCCTCCTCCGCCTGAACCGAGTTCCCCGGATTTCACGTGGGTGGACCCGCCGCGCGGCCTCTCCGAGCGTGCCCCTCCGGCGTCGACTGGCGCGCTCGACCATGTCTCCGCCGCTCCCGGGGGGACACCGTCGGAGCATGGACACCTATCTGCGGGGCCGGGCCTTCGAGGATCTCGCTGCGGACCATCTGCGTCGACTCGGCTACCGGATCGAGGCGCGCAATGTTCGAGCGGGTCGTGAGGAGATCGATCTGGTGGTTCGCCGGGGCTCGGTGGTCGCCTTCGTCGAGGTCAAGGGGCGCGCGGCCGTCGATCATGGACACCCCCTTCTCGCGATCGACCACCGGAAGCGTGCCCGAATCGCTCGGGTCGCCCGCGACTGGATCCGGCGACGCGGTGGCCCTCTCGACACCTACCGATTCGACGCCGTCGCGGTCACTCGAGGTCCACGGGGCTGGCGCGTCCACCACGTCGCGGATGCGTGGCGCCTGGGATAGCTTGAGTCTCCATCGGCGAGGAGGCCCGGGCGGGCGCTCGGCAGGCTACAGGGAGGGCACGGCATGAAGGCGAGACGCAACCCGTCGGCGACAGGCCGCCGCGGGACCTCGAAACCCCGCTCGTCGGTAGCCCCGGAAGAGAGCGAGGGACGAGGCTCCGTCCTGTTCCTCGTGGTCGTTCTGGTCGCCCTCTCGGTCGTGCCGGTGGCGTACAACGTATGGCTGTCGCGGCTCGAATACACCGTCGAGGCCGTACTCGAACCTGCGCGGAAGGCGGCGGAGGATCTCTCACGAATTCACGCGCGTCAGATGCTCTACTTCCAGGAGTGGCTGCTCACCGGGGACTTCCAGGCTCAGCTTCGGTACCGGGATCTCCTCGCCGACCAGGCGGAGTTGTCGGCGGTTCTGCGTCGGCGCGTCGAGGAGGCGGAGGTGGACGTGCGCGGCCTGCATCTCCCCGTCGTCACCGCGGCCGTCGACTGGCAGCTTCAGCATCTGGACGCCTTCAGCGATCGAGGCCGGGTCGAGTTCGTCGGGGGCTCGGAGCTGGAAGCGGATCAGGACCGGTTCGAACTGCTGCTCGAGGCCGAGGCGGCGCTTCTGGACGAGCTCGACATCCGGGCGCAGGCGGCCCGCGCGCGGGTTTCGACTGCGCGGGAGTTCATGCTCCTGATCACCCTCGCCCTCGTGGCGCTGGCGCTGGTGGGGACGGCGACCGTCGCGCGTCTCGCCGGTCGCCTGCGGAAACTCGTGCGGGAGGTGCGCGGGCGACACCACGATTCGCTGCGCGTGCGAAGGGAGCTGGACGCCATCTTCGACGCCACGGCGGATGCGGTACTCGAGGTCGATCCGGGCGGAACCGTCATCCGGATCAATCCGGCGGGCGCCCAGATGCTCGGCTGGAGCGAAGCGGATGCGCGCGCCGAGCCGATCCGACGTCTCCTTCTCGGGGCGACTGCAGATGCGGAAACGACCTCGTCGGTGGTCGAAGCCGTGCGGGAGGGCCGGGATGTGGACGGCGCCGAGGGGATCGTCACGGCGAGGAGGGGCGCCTCGATTCCGGTACTCTGGTCCACCCGCCCGCTGCTGGACGGAACGAAGCGGCGGGGGGTCGTGGTGACGCTGACCGACCTCACGGAGATCCGTCGTGCGACGGAGGCGCTGCAGCGCGCCGTGACGGCGCGGGAGGAGACCCTCGCGGTCGTGAGCCACGATCTTCGGAGCCCACTCGCGACGGTCCAGGCTGTCGGCGAGCTTCTGCTGGAGGTTCCGCTCGCGAAGGAGAAACGGGACGAGCAGCTCGGGAATCTCCTTCGAGCGAGCGATCGGATGGAGCGGCTGATCCGGGACCTTCTCGACATCGCCCGCATCGACGGCGGCGGACTGGCCGTCGACACCGAGCCGGAGCCTGCCGACGCCCTGCTCGACGCGGCCGTGACGTCGATGGAGCCTCGTGCCACCGCCGCAGGAATAGCTCTGGGCCGATCCGGGGGGTCGGTCGACGTCGATGTACTCGCCGACCGCGACCGGGTCCAGCAGGTCTGGGAGAACCTCATCTCCAACGCCCTGCGTCACACTCGGGCCGGCGGCTCCGTCGTCGTGTCTGCGGAGTCGCTCGGAGATCGGGTCCGATTCGCGGTCGCCGACACCGGAACCGGGATCCCCCGTGAGGAGGTGCCTCGCCTGTTCGACCGGTTCTGGAGTGCCGGCAAGCCACGGCGGGGTGGGGCAGGGCTCGGTCTCACGATCGTCAGAGGCATCGTGGAGGCGCATGGAGGCGATGTGGACGTCGAAAGCGAGCCGGGAGAGGGCGCGACGTTCCGGTTCACCCTTCCCGTCGCTCGGCCCTCCAGCGCATGAGCGCGGTGACCTCGTTGGTCGTGAACCTCCGGACGCCCGCCTCGTAGAGCCGTTCCGCCTCCTCCGGGTCGTCGACCGTCCAGACCGCCACCTCCGCCCCCACCGATGAGGCACGGTCGACCAGCCCCGGATCGGCGAGGACCATGCGTCGATCGAAGTCGAGCATGCCTCGACCATCCAGTCGGCCGGCCCGCTCGAGTGCCGTGTCCACGTCGGAGGACTCCGCCACCACGTGACCGACCGCGAGCTTCTCGTTCCGCCCGGCGATTCGATCCACGATGCCGAAGTCGAGCGAGATGAATCTCACGCGGTCCACGAGGCCCGCCGCCTCGACGATCGACACCATCCGGTCCAGATCCTCGAGTTCCCGGTATCCCTTCACCTCCGAGTAGATCCGGAGGTTGGTGGGGGCGACCAGGTCGAGGGCCTCCTCCAGCGTTGGAATCCGCTCGTCCACGAACTCGTCCCCGAACCAGCTGCCCGCATCGAGCGCTCGGAGCTGCACCGCCGATCGGCGGCGAACGGGTCCGAAGCCGTTGGAGGTGCGGCCGAGACGGGGATCGTGCATGAGGACGGGTGTCCCGCACGAGGCCGTCTGGAGGTCCCACTCGACCGCATCGGCCCCCGCCGCGATCGCCGCCCTGACCGAGGAGAGCGTATTCTCCGGCGCTACCGCACTGAACCCACGGTGCCCGACGATCTCGACCGGGGTGGATCCCGCGCCTCGCGTCTCGCCTCGCGACGTCACGAGGGGGCCGGTGAATCGGACTCCGGTGTCGGCGGATCGGACTCCGGTGTCGGCGGATCGGACTCCGGTCGGCGGGAGGCGGGAAGGGCCTCTGCCTTCGACCCTGAGCGGAGCGCATGGTCGAAGTCCTGAGCTTCGCGCACCCGGTGGAGTTCTTCCTGGACGGCGCCGAGGTTCTGCTCCAGCAGGGCGATCCGCCGCTCGGACATCCTGAGCGCCTCCTCGGACCCCTGCACCTGCATGAAGGTGCCGATCGACTCGACGAGCGGCTTGAGCGCGAAGCGCGCCGTGACGCCGGCGATCGGAATCAGAACGACCAGCAACGCCATCACGGTGGCGACGAGATCGGTCACGTCGATCGGCATGATCTGCATGGTGGTCTCCGGAATTCGTGAGAAGCTCGGCTGCCCCGCTACGCTCGACGGTGCGGATGTGATTCGGATGCGGCAAGGGCAGGGTGGTGGCAGGCCGGCCGCACCCGGTCGATGGAGGTCGGTCGGCGGGGTCCCGTGGAGGGCGAGACTTGAGTTTCCCGCGCCGTCACGATAGGACAGTGGGCCGGGTCTTCGACCGCCCGACCCCGTACCCCGGAGATTCGACATGGACGAACGTTTCAGTGTGATCGTCGACGTTCCCGTCCGATTCAAGGACATCGACGTCGGGGGACATGCGCACCACTCGCATGCGCTGGTCTACTTCGAGGAGGCCCGATCCGCCTACTGGGAGCGCGTAACCGGTCGTTGCGGCGTGGAGGCGGTCGACTACATCCTTGCGGAGATCAGCGTGCGCTATCGGGGTCGAATCCTGTGGCCCCAGACACTTCGGGTCGGCGTGCGGACCACTCGGCTGACGCGGAAGACCTTCGAGATGGAGTACGAGGTGTGGTCGGAAGACGGCACCGTCCTGGCGTCCGGGGCGTCGACTCAGATCATGTACGACTACGATCGGGGCCGGACCATGGGTGTACCGGCCGAACACCGACGTGCGATTCTGGAACTCGATCCGGAATGTGGGGTCCACGCTGCGTCGCATCCCGGAGAGGCGGGCCCGAAGGAATCCTGACAGACGGATGAAGAAGACTTGGTTCGGGTTCCCGAATGTGCGGAGTAGCGGCAGATTCACTTCGCCCTCGCTGCCCCGTGGCTCCGGGCATCGACGGCGATCAGGCGCGTACAGGCCGGACCTGGCGGCTGCCGGGTGCCTTCAGATATAGATGGACCGACCAGCGACTACCGCTGGACCTTTCAAAATCGAAATACGGTACGAACCACGAGAACCTCGGTTTACGTGGATCGGACGCATCGGCTCACGCGGCTCGAGTCCAGGCACAGGGAGATATCGACTCATGAAAGTACGGCTGACACGCATTTCAGGTGTGATGGTGCTGGCGCTTTTCGCGTCTGCGCTGTTCGCCCCAAGCGAAGTTCAGGCCCAGGACGGGCGCTCGCGGGTGCTCATCCCGGATCTGTTCCCGGGCGAGGACACCGACGACAACTTCGGTGAAGATGTGGCGGAAGAGCTCCGCGAACTCATGGACGAGCAGGTTCGGTTCGTCGCCGTGGAGAAGGACGAGATCGAGGATATCCTCGACGACTTCGACATGGATATGGACGAGTTGACCTGCGTCACCTCGCGCCAGCTCGCACCGCAGGTGTCGGCCAACGTCGTTCTCTGCGCGACGTACCAGGATGTCGGGAACGACATGATGGAGTTCACCGAGATCGCCTTCCACGTGACCGGCGGGGGGGAGCCCTTCAACCTGGAGCTCTTCACGAGCGACAAGGACGACGAAGAGGAGACCGCGCAGCAGATCATGGAGGCATTCGACGCCTTCGTCGAGCTGACGCAGTTCCGTGACTACTGCTTCGAGTACTCGCAGCTCCAGCAGTGGGAGGATGCCGAGCGCAACTGCACCGGCGCCCTCGATGCGAACCCGAACGACTCCGGGATCCGATTCCAGCTCGCGCAGATCTACCGGGAGCTGGAGCGCCTCGACGAGGCGCTGGCGGAGATCGACGTCGTGGTCGAGCAGGATCCGTACAACGCGGATGCGCTGAACGTGGGTGGGTACATCGCCACGCAGCTCGGGCAGGAGGACAAGGGTCTGGACTACTACACCCGGTACCTCGAGGTCACCCCGGACGCCGCCGCCGTGCGCCGCAGGATCGCGTACGACATGTACGAGGCCGGCGATCCGGCCGGAGCGATGCAGCTGCTCGAGGAGGGTGTGGGGCCCGATGCGGATATCGGGATCTACTCCGACTACGGCACATACGCGTTCAACACGGCGCGTGAGCGCCTCGAGGACCTGGGGATCGACCCGTCGAATCACGAGGGTCCGCTCCCGGCCGAGGTGACCGAGCTCTACGAAACCGCCATCGGCGCACTCGAGCGCGTGTACGAAGAGCTGGGAGATTCGGCGCAGCCCGCCGCGCTCCGAAATGTGGTGGTCGCACGGATCCAGCTGGACGAGCTGGCCGAGGCGGAGGCGTTCGGAGCCCGGCTGACCGAGACGTTCCCCGAGAACGAGACCGTCTGGGTCTCGTACGCGCAGTCGCTTCAGTTGCAGGACAAGATCGATGCGGCGCTCGAGGCGTGGTCCGAGGTCGAAGCGATCAATCCCGAGTTTCCGAACCTGTACACGCGTCAGGCCAACCTGCTGCTGTCGGCGGACCGTCGGGACGACGCGGTTCCGCTCCTTCAGCGGGCGGTCGAGAGTGGGTACGACGGGAGTGCCGCGGCGCGGATGCTCTTCGCCGATGCCTACTCGAAGGGAACGCAGGGTGATCGCGGCGCCCAGTACACGATCGACGGCATCCAGGCGGCGAAGCAGTTCGACGTGAACGACGAAACCGCGTCGATGCTGAACTTCTTCCACGGCTATGTCCGGTACCAGCAGGGTGTGCAGGCGGCTGCCCCCGAGACGCTGCAGAGTGCCGAGCGTGCTCTCCCGATCTTCAGGGAAGCCCAGCAGCTGCTCGAGGGCGGGCGTGCCTACGCGAGCAACAACGATCAGAACCTCGGTCAGATTCTCGAGGCCGTGGCACAGTACATCGACATCCAGGAGCTCCTCATCGAGCGGGGGCGCTGACCCCGACCGGGATCCATCGAGCCGGAATACGGCGTCGCGGGCTTCGGCCCGCGGCGCCGTTTTTCGTGCCTGAAGGTCTGGGGGACGACAGGGGATGAAGTGGGGAGGCGCGGCAGGGAGCGTACGGATTCGTTCCGGACTTTCGGTTTTTGTTCGTATTCTGACGGAATTGGTCTCCAGTGCCGATTGGCGATACGGGGCGAGGTGACGGGATGAAGCAGCGATCTGATGGGGGGGTGGCGGAGGGAAGAATTCCATAAAAAAACTGCTTGCGCAGGTGTGGGCGGACCTCTACCTTCCATTCCAAGCTGTCCCACTTTATCCCACTCCTTCCCAAATCCATCCACGTGAGCGGATTCCTCGGCCGGTACGAGCACCAGCTGGACGAGAAGGGGCGCGTGTCTCTTCCGTCGGCCTTCCGAAAGGAGGCCGAGGGGGAGTCGTTTGTCCTCCTCCAGTGGGAAAAGCCGTACCTGACGCTGTTTCCGCAGCGGGTGTGGACCGAGGTGCAGACCAAGCTTCTCGAGTTCCGGAAGTCGAAGCGGAGCGCGTGGAATCACGTTCGGGAGATCCTCTCGAACGCGACCGAGATCGTTCCCGACAAGCAGGGGCGCATCCTCGTTCCCGCGGCGCTCAAGGACGCGGCCGGACTCGACGGGCAGGTGATCCTCAACGGCAACATCGACCGAATCGAGCTGTGGGACCCTGAGCGGTGGGCGAGCGACGTGGCGAGCGCGACCAGCGCCGAACTCGAGGACTTCGGGCACCGGATCTTCGGATGAGCGACTACCACGTGCCCGTACTCGGTCGGGAGGCGCTCGACCTCCTCCTCCATACGGGGGACGGTCTGTTCCTCGACGGGACGGTCGGCGGCGGTGGCCACTCGCTGATGCTTCTGGAGCGATGCGCCGGCTGCCGCGTGCTCGCGGTGGACCGGGATCCCGAGGCGCTGGAGGAGGCCAGGCGACGGCTCGCCGAGCACCGGGACAGGGTCCGCTTCCTGGCGGCCCGCTTCGACCGGGCGACCGACGACATCGAGGTGAGAGACCGAGGACTCGCCGGCGCACTGCTCGACCTGGGCGTGAGTTCGCATCAGCTCGACGAGGACGACCGGGGCTTCACCTTTCGCAGGGGTGCTCCGCTCGACATGCGCATGAGTCCGGACGGCCCCACGGCAGCCGACATCCTCGCACGGGCCTCGGCCGAAGAGCTGGGACGCATCTTCCACGAGTATGGGGAGGAGCGGCACGCGCGCCGGCTCGCGCGGGCTGTCGTGCGGGCACGCTCCGAAGCGCCGATCGAGACCAGCGACGAACTCGTCGGCCTGATCGATCGCACGCTTCCCGGGCGCGTGGGGATGCAGGATCGGGCGCGGATCTTCCAGGCGCTCCGGATCGAGGTGAACGATGAGATGGAGGCCCTCGAGGCGGCGCTTCCGGCGATCCGGGATGCCCTCAAGCAGGAAGGCGTACTCGTCGTGATCGCATACCACTCGCTCGAGGATCGGATCGTGAAGCACACCTTCCGCGAGTGGAGCCGTTCGTGCATCTGCCCTCCCGGAATGCCGATCTGCACCTGCCGGGGCGAGCCGTTGGGCACGACCCTGACGCGGAAGCCGGTGCGTCCGGAGGAGTCCGAGATCGAGGCCAATCCGAGGGCGCGGAGCGCGCGCCTCCGGGCCTGGAGGAAGGCGGCATGAGCCGGCGCTCCGCGTCCCCGCGCATCGCACTCGCGATCGCCGTGTTCCTGGGCTCCCTCACGCTGGTCGCGTGGCGTCAGGGGCAGGCGTACACCCTCATGAGCGAAGTCGACAGCCTCGACGCCGCGCTCACCCTCGAGCGCGCCGAGCAGGCGGAACTGCGTCAGCGGATCCAGAGGTTCAGGAGTCGTGCGTGGGTCACCGAGCAGGCCGCCGAGCGTCTGGGCATGCATCTGCCCGAGGGAGATGAGGTGCGTCCGCTTCTCGGGGTGCAGCCATGAGCCGGGATCGTACCGCACGGAGACAGACGCTACGTCGTCAGGCGCTCCTCGGGGCATGGCTGCTCGCCGTGGCCGTTCTGTTCGGCCGGGCCGTTCAGATACAGGTCGTCGAGTCGGACGAGTGGAGCGCCCGCGCGGTCGACCAGCATCGCGAGGCCACGGAGGTCCCCGCCGCCCGGGGCACCATCTACGATCGCGACGGGGTGCCCCTGGCGGTGAGCCGCGAGCGGATTCGCGTCGAGCTCGACTCCGACCTTCTCGGTCACCCCGACTCGGTACGCGCCGCCCTCGTCGATGTGCTCGGCCTGTCCGAGCGCAGGGCGCGGTACCTCACCGATCCTCGCCACGACTGGCGGGTCGTGCGCGGTCTCCACGCGCCGTCGGTGCGGGCCGAGCTCGAGCGCTTCGAGGGGGTCTGGCTCTTCAGCGTACCCGAGCGCGAGTACCCGTACGAGGCGTTGTCGTCGGGGGTGCTCGGCAATGTCGTCGACGGCTCGGGCGCAGGCGGCATCGAGCAGGCGTTCGACGAGATCCTCGCCGGCCGGCCGGGACGCATGGTCCAGGCGAAGGACGCCGACCGGAATCTTCTCCCGGGTCAGATTCTGGAGATCCAGCCCCCCCGGGCGGGGGGAGACGTGCACCTCACCATCGATCTCGATCTTCAGGAGATCGTGCACCAGGCGCTCGAGGATGCGATCGAGGAGACGCAGGCCCGCGGCGGCGACCTCGTCGTCACCGATCCGCGGAACGGCGAGATCCTCGCCATGGTCTCGATCCACGAGGGGGCGTCGAACAGCCTCTCCGTGATCAACAGCCCCTTCGAGCCGGGGTCGACGCTGAAGCCCTTCACGGTCGCGGCTCTCCTCGAGACGAAGAAGGCGAGCCTCACCGACCCGGTGGAGGTCGGCAACGGCCGGTGGCGGATCAACGGGCGGACGCTTTCGGACGTCCACGTCGACTCGGCCACGATCTCTCTGGCCGGCGCGCTCCGCGAGTCGTCGAACGTCGGCATCGCCAGGGCCGCGCTCCCCCTCAGCACCCGCGAGCAGTACGAGAACCTGCGCGACTTCGGATTCGGTCTTCCCACGGGCATCGATCTTCCCGGTGAAGCGGGTGGGAGCCTGCAGCACCCGCGTGAGTGGGAGCCGATGTCCGCTCAGTCGCTCGCCGTGGGGTACGAGATCAGCGCGACGCCGCTCCAGCTCGCGATGGCGTACGGCGCACTCGCGAATGGTGGCGAGCTGATGGGGGCACGGCTCGTCTCGAAGACACGGGCGCCCGACGGCCGGGAACGGGCCTACGAGCCCGAGGTCGTCCGCCGCGTCGTCGACGAGTCCGTCACGCGGCAGCTCAACGGTGTCCTGACCGCCGCCGTACGGGAGGGCACGGGGACCCTGGCCAGTCTCGAGGCGTTCGACATCGCCGGGAAGACGGGAACGGCGCGCGTCTTCAATCCGGAGATCGGAGAGTACGAGAGCGGGCGCTACTTCGCCTCCTTCGTGGGCTACTTCCCCGCGGACGACCCGCAGCTCGTGATCTTCGTGAAGCTCGACTCGCCGAGTGGCGGTACCTACTACGGGGGCTCGACGGCCGCCCCGGTCGCGCGCGCCACGATGGAGGCCGCGCTGGCCTCACGGCGGTCTCCGCTGGACCGGGGGGATCTGGTCGACCGTCGCGAAGAGCGCCTCGTCTCGACGACCTACGCGGAGGGCTCGAGCGCACCCGTCCGTTTCGCGGCCGCCGCACGTCGGCCCGACCTCTCCGCAGGACCCGCGGTGCGCTGGGGCGCTTCGCTCCCGGAGTCCGAGCGTACGGAGCTCACGGTCCCGGACGTCTCGGATCTCTCTCTGCGGGAGGCGGTGCGCCAGCTGCACCGACTCGGCTACCGCGTCCGCATCGAAGGGGGTGGCGACCTGCTCGTCACCATTCCGGGACCGGGAGACCGGTGGGCCGTCGGGGATACCATCCGACTTCGGACAGGCGGACATCCGCCGGGGGGGGGCGAAAGATGACCCCGCCGCACGCCGCGCACCGTCTCGAGGGGATCATCCGGGTCCTCCGTGACGCCGGCCTCCTGCGGGAGGTCCGCGGCTCGGAGGACACCGACGTTTCAGGGGTATCGCACGACTCCAGAGCGACCCGACCCGGTGACCTGTTCGTCGCCTGGCGCGGCACTGCCATGGACGGGCACGACTTCGTCGAGGCTGCGGTCGACGCCGGCGCCGCGGCTGTGATCTGCGAGCGGGCGGTCGATGTCGATGTCCCACGTCTGATCGTGCAGAACGGCAGGTCCGCCGCGGCGCGTGCGGCGCAGTGGTTCGAGGGCCGGCCCTCGGAGAGTCTCGAACTGGCCGCGATCACCGGCACGAACGGGAAGACCACGACGGCGCTCCTGCTTCGGCATCTCCTCGCGGATCGGGCCCGTACGGCGGTTGTCGGGACCCTCGGATACGTCGGCCCGGACGGGGTCGTGCACCCGGAGACGGTCGGGCTGACGACCCCGGGGCCCGTGGACTTCTCGCGGCGGCTGCGCGAGTGCGTGGACGACGGCGTCGAGGTGGTCGTCTTCGAGGCGTCGTCGCACGCGCTGCACCAGCACCGGTTCGACGGCGTCGCGGTGGATGTGGCCGTGTTCACCAACCTCTCCCGCGACCACCTCGACTACCACGGAGACATGGCCGCGTATCGCGCCGCCAAGCTCCGCCTGGTCGAGCACCTGGCCGTGGACGGGACCGTGGTCGTCAACGCCGCGGATCCGGCATGGAGTGGCGTTCGGGGGCCTTCGACGCTGACGTTCTCGGTCGGCGGAGACTCCAGCGACGACGTGGATCTGCGCGCGGTCGATGTTCGCGCCGATCGATCGGGCACAGACTTCAAGGTGATCCATCGAGGGGAGCGGCACCCGGCACGTATTCCCCTGGTCGGTGGCTTCAACGTCGAGAACGCTCTCGCCGCCGCCGCCGCCGCACTGGCCGCGGGACGACCCCTCGATACCGTGATCGAACGGCTCCGGACCGTCCCTCAGGTCCCCGGGCGGCTCGAGCGCGTGGTCGACGGCCCGGTGGTGGTGTTTATCGACTTCGCGCATACACCCGACGCGCTCGAGCGCGTTCTCGCGACGCTCCGTCCGCTCGCGACCGGGCGCCTCATCGTGCTGTTCGGTGCGGGCGGCGACCGGGATGTCACCAAGCGGCCGCCGATGGCTGCGGCAGTGGCCGCGGCGGCGGATCTCGCGGTGCTCACCTCCGACAACCCCCGTACGGAGGATCCGGAGAGCATCCTCGACGATCTCGAGCCCGGCCTGGCCGGCACCGAGTTCGTTCGCGAGGTGGACCGCCGTGCCGCGATCCGCCTCGCCATCTCCTCCGCTCACGACGGGGACCTCGTGCTTCTGGCGGGGAAGGGGCACGAGCGGACCCAGACCATCGGCACCGAGAGGCAGCCCTTCGACGAGGCGGAGATCGCCCGGGCCGCCTGGGCCGAGAGGGGTGCGGCATGACGCCCTTCGAGTGGACGTCCGATGCCGTGCGCTCGGCGCTCGAGGCCTGGGATCTCCTGGTCGACGTCCGTGGCGACGCGCGACCGTTCGGCGGGATCGGCACCGACTCCCGCTGCGTGGATGCCGGCCATCTCTTCGTGGCGCTTCGCGGCGAGAACTTCGACGGCCACGATTTCGTGGGCGCCGCGGTCGAGTCCGGAGCGACCGGCGTGGTCGTCGACCGCGACGCGACGCACGCCCTTTCGGCGAGCATCGACGCGCAGGTCTTCATCGTCACCGACACGCTCCGCGCGTACGGCGCTCTGGCGAGGGCGCGGAGAGACCAGATCGACGTTCCTGTGGTGGCCATCACGGGGTCGTCGGGAAAGACCACGACCAGGGAACTGCTTCGTTCGGCCATCAGCGCGCACACGCGAGTTCACGCGAGCGAGGCCAACTTCAACAACCGGATCGGCCTGCCGAGAACGCTTCTCGCCACCCCGATCGATGTGGATGCGGTCGTGCTCGAAGCGGGGACGAGCGAGCCGGGCGAGATCGCCGCGCTCGCGGAGATCGCGGACCCGGACGCCGCGGTCGTGATCACGGTCGGCGAGGCTCACCTCGAGAAGCTCGGCTCCTTCCAGGGCGTCCTCGACGAGAAGCTGGACCTGATCCGGGGGATGCGGGAGCTCGGCACGGCCTTCGTCGGCGAGTCCCCCGACATCCTCCCGACCACCGCGGACAAGCTCGATCGTCGCGTGAAGACGGTAGGATTCGGCCCGACCGCGTCCCCGGACGCCCGCGGCGACCTGATGGAGCCCGACGGCGAGGGCCACTTCGCCTTCCGGTGGCGGGACCGCACCGTGCGCATGAGCCTTCCGGGCCGGCACGTGGCGCTCGACGCGCTGATCGCGCTGGCGGTGGTCGACCACCTCGGATACCCGGTCGAGCCCGCGGTCGAAGGGGTGGCGAGCTACACGGGCGGTGCCCTCCGCGACGAGGTGCGCCAGATCGGAGCTCTGACGCTTGTGGCGGACTGCTACAACTCGAACCCGCTCAGTGCGCGGGCGGCTCTCGATGCACTCGCCGCCCGCCGCGTTCAGGGGCCGAGGATCGCCTTCCTCGGCACCATGTACGAGATGGGAGAGCGGGAGGCCGGCGGGCATCGGGACGTACTGGCACACGCCGCGGAACTCCCACTCGACCTCGCCGTCGTGACGGGCAGCTTCGTGAACGCCGCGGCTACCCTCGACCTGCCCTTCGACGTCATCGCCGAGGCCTCCCCCGAGGCGGCGTACGATCGTCTCCGGACGCGCCTCGCCGAGGCCCTCGACCGCGACGGTGCCGCCACGCTCCTTCTCAAGGCCTCCCGGGGGGTGTCGCTCGAAGACCTCGTGCCCCGATTCGAGGAGGACTTCGGAGATACGGTGCCCCACGAACCGACGGCCGGAGGGACATCGGACTCGAGAAAGTCCGGGGGAGCGCACGCGGAACGCGGTGGGCGAGCGAACAGGCCCGGACCCTTCGGTCGTGGACACGCCCCGAACTGGAGGAGGAGCTGATGCTGTACCACCTCCTCCCGCAGTTCGCGGATGTGAACATCGTCTTCAACCTGTTCCGCTACCAGACGTTCCGTGCCGCTGGAGCGATCGTGACGGCGCTGCTCGTCGCCTTCTTCCTCGGCCCGATGCTGGTGCGCCGCCTGCAGCGACTCAGGGTCGGTCAGGTCGTGCGGGATACCGGCCCCGAGACCCATCTGACGAAGGCGGGGACGCCCACCATGGGGGGGACGCTCATCATCCTCGCCTGCGCCCTCTCGACCCTGCTCTGGGCTCGCCTGGACAACCCCTACACCCAGATCTGCCTGGTCGCACTCGTCTGGATGGGCGGGATCGGCTTCGTCGACGACTACCTCAAGGTCGTCCGCAGGCAGACGGAGGGACTCGTCGCGCGGTTCAAGCTCCTGGGCCAGTACTCCTTCGGGCTCGGCCTCGGCGTCTTCCTCGTCCTGAACCCGATCTCGCCCTTTCCGAGCGAGTGGACGAGCCTGCCCTTCTTCGCCGATCACATGATCGTCTTCTGGAAGCCGGTCTTCGTCGTGTTCGTCGCGACGATCATCGCGGGCTTCTCGAATGCGGTGAATCTCACGGACGGCCTCGACGGGCTCGCCACGGGACTCGCCGCGATCGCCGCGGCGACCTTCGCCGCCTTCGCGTACGTGTCGGGTCGCTTCGACACGGCCGGCTACCTCGGTCTCTTCCATCTGCCCGGTGCGGGTGAGATGGCCATCTTCGCGCTCGCTCTCGCCGGCGGCGCGATCGGATTCCTGTGGTACAACGCCCACCCCGCGTCGGTCTTCATGGGAGATACGGGGTCGCTCGCGCTTGGAGGCGCGCTGGGCGTGATGTCGATCCTGCTGAAGAGCGAGTTCCTGCTCGTGATCATCGGCGGCGTGTTCGTCATGGAGACGCTGTCCGTAATGATCCAGGTCGGCGTCTACAAGTACACCGCACGCACGACCGGTGAGGGTCGGCGCGTGTTTCGAATGGCTCCCATCCACCACCACTTCGAGAAGCTCGGCTGGCCCGAGACGCAGGTCGTGGTGCGGTTCTGGATCCTGGGAGTTCTCTGCGCCATGGTCGCCTTCGCGACGCTGAAGATCCGATGAGGACCGTGGCCATTCTCGGACTCGGAGCCAGCGGCGCGGCCGCGGCCCGACTCGCTCTCTCTGCAGGAGATGACGTCCATGTCTCGGATATCCAGACTGATGCCCCGACTCGTGCCCGTGGAGCCGACCTCCGAGCCCTCGGCGTCGACGTCGAGCTGGGATCGCACGACGTGGCCCGGATCGCCGCTGCCGACCTCGTCGTGGTATCGCCGGGAATCCCCCCGCACGCTCCGGTGCTCCGTGAACTCGCGGGACGCGGAATCCGTTGGGTCAGCGAACCCGAGCTTGCCGCACGGGTCCTCGATGGTGCACTGATCGCCGTAACGGGGACGAATGGAAAGACGACGACCGCCCTGCTCATCCACCACCTGCTCGAGACGGCCGGTATCGACGCCGCCGTGGGAGGAAATGTCGGGGGCGGACACGCTCCCGCGGCCTCGACGCTCGCGCTGGAGCGTCCGAAGGCGGACTGGTACGTCCTCGAACTGAGCTCGTATCAGCTCGCGGATATCGAGACGCTGACGCCCGACATCGGTGTGCTGACCAACCTCGCTCCGGACCACCTCGATCGCTACGACAGCGTCGAGGCCTACTGGGCGGACAAGGCTCGGCTCTTCGACAATGCGTCCTCCGACAGCACCTGGGTGCTGAATGGCGACCAGCCCGAGGTCGAGGCGCTCGCCGGAAACGCATCCGGGCGGCGATTCCGATTCCGGGCGCGCCGGCGGGTGGGGTCGGATGGGGCGGCGACGCGCAGCGCGGCGTGGATCGAGGACGGGATGCTGACGCTCGATATCGGGGAGGGCATCGAGCCTCTGGTGGACGTCGCGGAGGTGCCGCTGCTGGGCCGGCACAACCATGTGAACGCCCTGTGCGCGGCCCTGGTGGCACGGTTGGCGGGTGCCGAACCGGAGCTCATCCGCGCCGGGCTCCGGACCGTGTCACCTCTGCCCCACCGCCTCGAGGCGGTGGGCGAGTTCGACGGGGTCCTCTGGATCAACGACTCGAAGGCGACCAATGTGGCGTCCGCCGTGAGCGCGGTGGAGAGCCTGGAACGACCGCTGGTGGTGCTGCTCGGTGGAACCGACAAGGGCGAATCCATGGATCCGCTGGCCGCCGCCCTCGATACGCGCGGCACCCGGATCCGGGCCGTCGTCACGTACGGTGCCGCAGGATCGCGGATCGCCGACGATCTCGGCGCCTCGAGGTCGGGCCTCCCGCTGCACAGGGTGAAGGGTGGACTGGTGGACGCGGTCGCGCTCGCCAGGACGCTCGCTCGGCCCGGCGACGCGATCCTCCTGGCTCCCGCGGCTTCAAGCTTCGACGAGTTCGAGGACTATGCGGAGCGTGGCGCGACGTTCGCCGAACTCGCCCGTGCGGAGGCGGCCTGATGGTACGCCGCCCGATGGATGTGGCGCCGGGCAGGGTATCGCTGCCCGATGTGGGCCTGGGCCGCGGGTGGGAGCCGCCGGTGCTGATGGCGCTGACGGTCACGCTCTTCGCCTTCGGTCTCGTCACACTGTACTCGGCGTCCACCTTCCTCGCGCGGAGCGAGGAGGTGCCCGGCTACTACTGGGTCCTCCGCCAGGCCAGCGGGGGGGTGGCCGGACTGGTCGCACTCGCGGTGTGCGCGCGCCTGCCCTGCCGGCTCTGGCAGCGGCTCGCATGGCCGCTCGTGATCGGGAGTTTCCTGCTTCTCGTCGTCGTCGTCTTCCCCGGGACGGAGGGCATCGCGCCCCGGATCAATGGGGGGCGGCGGTGGCTCATCGTCGGCGGTGCCCGAATTCAGCCATCGGAGTTCGCGAAGCTCGCCGTGGTCGTGTGGACCGCGATGCTGGCGGTTCGGAAGCAGGATCAGTTCGGCCGGCTCTCGAAGGGCCTCGGTCCGTTCCTGGTGGTGTGGGGGCTCCTGCTGCTGCCCGTCGTGCTCCAGCCGGACTTCACCATGGCGATGCTCATCGGGCTGCTCGGTGCCCTGACGCTCTTCGCCGCCGGCGCCCGGATCGGCCACTTTCTCTTTCTCGGTGCACTCTCGAGCCCGTTCGTCGCCCACCAGCTGTTCGCCGTGGAATTCCGGATGGATCGGCTTCGCGCGTGGCTGGACCCGACCGCCGACCCCCGGGGCGCGGCCTGGCAGCTGTACCAGTCGCTCGTGGCGATCGGGGATGGCGGGATCACCGGTCGCGGCTTCGGCGAGGGCCAGCAGAAGTTCGGGTTCCTGCCCGACTCTCACAACGACTTCATCTTCGCGATGATCGGTGAGGAGTGGGGCCTGCTGGGCGTGACCTTCGTGCTGCTGATGTACGCAGCGATCGTTCTGATCGGCTTCCGGGTCGCCCGGCGCGCGCCTACGCTCTTCGGCCAGCTGCTCGCTGTCGGGTGCACGAACCTGATCGCGATTCAGGCGGTCCTGCATATCAGCGTGAGCCTGGGGATCGTGCCCACGACCGGTCTGGCGCTGCCCCTGATCTCGTACGGGCGTTCGAACCTTCTGGTCACCTTCATGGCCATCGGGATCCTGATGTCGATCGCCCGGGAAACCGATCTGGACTGGCGCCCCGACACGCTCGCCCGAACCCGCAGGTCCGACCTGGCCCGCGACCTGACACCCGGTGGCCGGACCGCGGGCACAGGCGCGGCCCGCGTCGGCATCGGTCGGCCGAGTCCGGCAGGGGTCCGTCGATGAGCGATCGCCGCGTAGTTCTGTTCGCGGGGGGAGGAACGGGGGGACACCTGTATCCTGCGCTCGCGCTGGCCGACGCGCTCCTCGAACTGCGGCCCGATGTCGAGGTGGCCTTCGCCGGAGCGGAGCGCGGGATCGAGGCGCGGGTCCTCCCCGCGCGGAACGTCGAGCACTTCCTGCTTCCGGTGCGTGGCTTCGCTCGCGGCGTGCCCATCTGGAGGAATCTGGGCGTTCTACCGGCACTGCTCCAGTCGCTCGCCACCGTGGGCGCGTGGGTGCATCGGCACCGCCCGGCGGCAGTCGTCGTGACCGGTGGATATGCCGGGGGCCCCGCGGGACTGGTCGCCGCCGTGACGGGTACGCCTCTCGCACTGCAGGAGCAGAATGCGGTACCGGGTGCGACGACGCGGGCGCTCTCGCGCTGGGCGGCACAGGTGCATGTGGCGTACCCGGAGGCGCGTGGACATCTGCCGCCGGCCGGTCGCGCCGCCGTACGGATCAGCGGCAACCCCATCCGCCCGCCCCGAGCCATCGACCCCGTGGACGCACGACGCGGTCTCGGCCTCGACCCGACTCGGCCGGTGGTCCTCGTCGTCGGCGGGAGCCAGGGCTCGGCTGCGCTGAATGCCGCGATGCTCGACGCGGTGCAGCGTACGCAGGGGGCCGCGCCCGAGTACCAGCTGCTCTGGTCGACCGGTCCCCGGCACATCGAAGCCGTCGACGCCGCCCTCGATCGGGAGGGACGCCCGGACTGGGTCCACGCCGTCGGCTACATCGACGACATGCCCCGGGCGCTCGCTGCCGCGCACGTCGCGATCAGCCGGGCCGGTGCCATGGCGACCTCCGAACTTCTCGCCTGGGGTGTGCCGGCCATTCTGGTCCCCCTTCCCACCGCTGCGGCCGGGCATCAGGAACTCAACGCCGTCGCGCTGGAAGACGCCGGATGCGCGATCCACGCGGCCGAGTCGGACCTCGATGGGATACGTCTCACGGAGGCGCTGCAACGCCTCCTCGACGACCCGGAGCGGCTCACCCGAATGCGGACTGCGGCGCTCGAGCGGGCGCAGCCGAATGCGGCCCGCGACATCGCCAGGGAAATCGCCGGTCTCCTGCCCACGACACGGAGAGCGGCATGACGACGGCCCGCACACCGGACACCGGCCTCCCGCCGCTGAACTCCGTCGACGGTGCGATCCACTTCATGGGAATCGGGGGCGCCGGCATGTGCGCGCTGGCCGAACTCGTGCACCGTCGCGGGCTCACCGTGACCGGATGCGACACGAAGGAGGGCGAGGCCGTGCGCCGCCTCCGCGACATGGGGCTTTCGGTCACGATCGGTCACGATCCGTCGCACATTCGAGGCGCGGGTGCGGTGGTCGTGACGGCCGCGGTGCCGACGGATCATCCCGAACTCGGCGCGGCCCGTGCCGCGGGGATCCCGGTGTGGAAGCGCGCCGCGGTGCTCGGAGCGGTGGCCGGAGAGGGGCGCGTCGTGGCGATCGCCGGCACGCACGGCAAGACCAGCACGACGGCCATCACCGTACGACTCCTCGAGGAGGCCGGTCTCGATCCGACGGGCCTCGTGGGCGGGACCGTGAGTGCATGGGGGGGCAACCTGCGCATCGGTGGCGATCTGTATGTGGTGGAGGCGGACGAATACGACCGATCCTTCCATCATCTCGCTCCCGACGTCGCGGTCGTCACGAACCTCGAGGCGGACCACCTCGACATCTACGGGTCTCTCGACGGCGTGTACGAGGCCTTCCATACCTTCCTTGCCGGTCTCAGGCCGGGGGGCAGGGCGATCGTCTGCGCCGACGACCCCGGTGCGTCGTCCCTCCTCCCGCGCCTCGGGTCCGCCGGCTACACGTACGGCACGTCGGCCGGGTCGCAGCTCCGCGCGTACGACATCGTCTCCGGCCCGGAGGGCGCACGGTTCCGGGTGTCCGAAGACGGACGGGACGTCGGTGACGCCACCCTTCCCGTTCCCGGCAGGCATTCGCTTCAGAACGCACTCGCCGCCGCCGCCGTCGCGCGCCGGTGCGGAGCCGACTGGGCCGCGATCCGGAGTGGCTGGGCGGCCCACCGCGGCGTACGCAGGCGGTTCGATCGGCTCGCTGCCGTGTCGGGGGTGGAGGTGGTCGACGACTACGCGCATCATCCCACCGAGATCGTGGCGACGCTCGCCGCGGCTCGCGAGGCGTGGCCGAACCACCGCCTCGTCGCGGTCTTCCAGCCGCATCTGTTCTCGAGGACTCGCGACTTCGCCGACGACTTCGGTCGTGTCCTCGCTCAGGCCGACGTGGCCTGGGTGACCGGGATCTTCCCCGCCCGCGAGAAGCCGATCGCCGGTGTCGATCATCATCTCGTGGTCGACGCGGTCGAGCGGGCGGGCGGGGACGTCCGCGAGCACGCCGATCTCGAGACGCTGCACGCCGCGGTGGCCGAGGATGTCCGGGAGGGCGACGTGGTCATTGCGATGGGCGCCGGGTCGATCGAGCACTTCGGACCGCGGCTGATCGGTCGTCTCGAGGAGATCGTCCATGCATAGGTGGCTCCGCTGGCTCGGAATCGCAGGCGTCGCGGCGGTCGGCGTGCTGACGCCGATCTACGCCCCGCGAGCTCTGGCCAGGGTGGACATCTTCCTCGCCGAGGATGTGGATGTGGCCGGCGTGACGTGGGTGAATCCGCTGGAGATCCTGCGTACCGCGGGAATCGACCGGAGCACGAACGTGTGGGAACCGCTGGACGAGTTCGAGGAGCGGATCGCCGCCCACCCGATGGTCCTTGACGTGGAGGTTCGGCGTGATCTGCCGAGAGGCCTTTCGGTCGAGATCCGGGAACGGGTCCCCGTAGGCCTCGTCCCGACGCCGACCCTGGAGGCGATCGACGCCGAGGGCCGCTACCTGCCGATCGATCCGTCCGGTCTCTCGATCGACCTTCCTATCCTCGTGCCACGAGACGATCCGACGGCGGAGGATCCGAGGCCCACGCGCGCGAGGATCAGGAACCTCGCGCGGCTGGCGGAGACCATGCGCGGGCACGACGTCTTCTGGAGTCGCGTGTCGGAGATCCGCGAGATGGACGACGGAACGGTGATCGCCCGATGGGGGGCACCCGACCCGATGGACTTTCAGCTCGACCCGGAGGCCGACCTGCCACGACTCCGGGAGGGGCTGGATGCGCTCGAAATGGAGATGCGCGTCTGGGGAGACGAACTCCCGGAGGCGGTGGACCTGAGATGGGCCGACCAGGTCGTGGTTCGCTATGGCAGCTGAGCGAGGACGGGGAATGCGAGGCAATCTGATCGCCGGGCTGGACGTCGGAACCACGAAGACCGTCGCGGTCATCGCGGAACTGCCGGGTGAACCGGGGCGCCATGCGGGCATCAAGGTGCTCGGCGTCGGGCAGGCCCGTACCGCCGGAGTGCGGGGTGAACGCATCACGCACATCGAGGAGACGACCGCGTCGATCCGCACCGCCATCGAGGAGGCCGAACTGATGGCCGGCGTGAAGGTGGATCGCGTGTTCGCGGGGCTGGCCGGGGACGATATCGACGCCTGGTCGAGCATGGGCGTGGTCGCGGTGAACGACGACGAGATCACTCCGGGCGATGTCCACCGGGTTCACGAGGTGGCCCAGGCGGTCCTCCTCGCGCCCGACCGTGAGCTCCTGCACGCCATCCCGATCGAGTACATCGTCGACCATCAGAGGGGCATCAAGGATCCGGTCGGCATGTCGGGGACCCGCCTCGAGGCCGAGGTCTACCTCGTGACCTGTTCGGCGACGGCCGCGGGCAACATCAAGAAGGCGGTCACCAGGGCCGGCTACGCCGTTCAGGAGATCGTCCTGGAGCCGCTCGCGACCGCTCGTGCGGTCCTGACCGAGGACGAGAAGGAGGTCGGGGCGGCGATGGTCGAGGTCGGTGGATCGACGACCAACGTCGCGGTCTACTACGAGGGGAAGATCCGGCACCTCGCGATCCTCCCCGTGGGCGGACTCACGGTGACCCAGGATCTGGTGAAGGGCCTCTCGATCCCCTTCCACGAGGCCCAGAGGGCCAAGGAGAGCTGGGGGGCCGCCTCGGCTCAGTTCGTGGATCCGCAGGAGACGGTGGAGGTACCCGGCCCGGCCCCCGGTCAGCAGAGACATGTCGCGCGTGAACTCATCGCGCACATCGCCGAACAGCGACTCGACGAACTGTTCGGGATGGTTCAGAAGGAGCTGGACGAGCACGAACTCTCGGCCCACCTCGGTGCCGGGATCGTGCTCACCGGCGGCGCCGCGGCGATGCCGGGGCTGGTCGAGCTGGCCCAGCAGGTCTTCGCCGCTCCCGTGCGTCTCGGTCTTCCCGGCGAGGGCCTCACCGGGCTCGCCGACTCGGTGGGTCGTCCTCGTCTCGCGACGGGTGCCGGTCTCGCGATCTGGGGTTCGGAACGCTTCTCGGAGACGGGGAAGGGCGCCTCGACGATGATGTCCGGCGTCGTCGCCCGGTTCACCGCCTGGATGAAGGAGTTCTTCTGATGCCCTCACTCCACCCTCGTCGCGGCCACGAACCCTCCGGCCGAGGCCCGCCGCCCGGGCGCGATCCGCCATCTCCACGGCTCTGGGATCCCCCATGAGCCCGGATCGAGAACCGGCTCCCGGAGGAGCCCACGCGAACGCGATGCACACCCTGCTCAGTACATCAAAGAGGACCAGACAGATGATGATTTTCGAATTCGAGGAGACGCCGATCGGCAACGCCAGAATGAAGGTGGTCGGGGTCGGAGGCGCCGGCGGCAACGCCGTCAACCGGATGATCGACGAGGAGCTGGAGGGCGTCGAGTTCATCTCGATGAACACCGATGGCCAGGCGCTCAAGAGCTCGTGCGCACAGGTCACGCTCCAGATCGGCAAGAAGCTGACTCGCGGGCTCGGGGCGGGTGCTCGGCCGGAGATCGGGCGTCAGGCGCTTCATGAAAGCGAGGAGGAGGTCCGGAAGGCGCTCGAGGGCGCGGACCTGGTCTTCATCACGGCGGGGATGGGGGGCGGCACCGGCACCGGCGCCGCCCCGATCGTCGCGGATATCGCGCGCGAACTCGGAGCGCTGACGATCGGGATCGTGACGAAGCCCTTCGCCTTCGAGGGAAAGAAGCGGGCTCGCCAGGCCGAGCAGGGGCTGGCCGAACTCCGCCGTGCCGTGGATACGGTGATCGTCGTGCCGAACGATCGGCTGCTGTCGGTCGTTCCGAAGGGCACGACCTTCAAGGACGCGCTCAAGAAGGCCGACGAGGTGCTGCTTCATGCGACGCAGGGGATCTCGGACCTGATCCGGGTAAGTGGCGAGGTGAACGTCGACTTTGCCGATGTCCGCACGATCATGGCCTGCCGTGGTCCGGCGCTCATGGGCTCCGGATTCGGCGAGGGTGACAACCGCGCGCAGGAGGCGGCACAGGAGGCGATCAGCTCGCCGCTTCTCGATGATGTTTCGATCGGTGGAGCGCTGGGTGTGCTCATCAACATCACCGGCGGAATGGACCTGGCGATTGACGAGGTCACCCAGATTTCGTCGATTATCCAGGAGGAGGCCGGTGACGAGGCCGAGATCATCTTCGGTGCTGTGCACGATCCGCAGCTCGAGGGTCAGGTCCGCGTCACCGTGATCGCGACGGGGTTCGATACCCAGGAGTCGGACATGCTTCGTCCAGACTTCCGGCGGTCCGCCACGACGCAGCGTCAGCAGGGTGCGCGGCCGCAGGCCGGGTCGTCGACGCCGCTCCCTCCCGCGGAGAGGGAGCAGCCACGCATGGAGGTGCAGAAGCAGGTGGCGGTCGCAGGTGGTTCACCGATGCCGGCGGACCCCGTGACCCCGCTCGGCCGTATGCCCTCCAGGCCCGTGTCGGCGCAGGAGATCGGTGAACTCGATATCCCGACCTTCATTCGCCGCCAGATGGACTAGGAGGCTGTTCAAGGGCTGGGGTGCGGCCGCGCACGTTGGGATTGCGGCAACAGGCAAGGAAGCGCGACGATTGCGATATACGAGCGTCGCGGAGGAGCGGTGACGCCGCACGATGCCGCGATCCCAACGTGCGCGAAGGGTTGGGGCGGCACGAGCCCGTTCTTCAACAGCCTCCTCATCGTCGACCGGGTGGGTCCCGGCCGACCGGGACCCACCCGAATCGTCGTTCGATGACATCTTCCAGAGGTCGCACCGGTCCACTCCTGACGCTCGCCGTGGGCGTCGTGTTTTCCGCCTGTGGAAGTCCGCCGGAGGTGGAGCTCGACGAGCCGGTCGTCGCCGCGCCCGCGGAACGCATCGAAGTCCGGGAGCTCTCGTGGGGAGAGACCTTCGGCCAGGTGCTGGCGGAACACCTTTCGTGGGACGACCAGCAGGACATCCTGACCGCCTTCCGGCGGCAGGGAGATCCCCGGAGCATGCGTGACGGGTCGGAGATCGCCTTCCGCTATGTGGATGACCGGGAGCTGCGGGGGATCGACGTGGCGCTCGATCGGGACGAGTCCATCCGCCTCACCCGGGTCCCCGGAGGGTGGCAGTCGTCCATCGTGAATACGCCGGTGTACACCGATACGGTCTACTTCGCGGGAGAGATCGAGTCTTCACTCTGGTCGTCGGTGATCGACGACCCGGGCCTCGACCATCTGGAGCCGCAGGACCTTCCGAAGCTGGTCGACGCGCTGGACCGGGTCTTCCAGTGGCAGATCGACTTCTCGCGGCAGGTTCAGCTGGGTGACTACTATCGCGTCGCCTACGAGCGCGAGGTCCGGCCGGACGGGTCGATGCGCGAGGGCCGGATCCTCGCAGCGGAGTTCGTGAACGTCGGCACGCCGTACCACGCCATCTGGTTCGATCCGAATGCGGACGGCGAGGGGTCGTGGTTCGATCTGGAGGGCGAGTCGGTGCGGCGGGCCTTCATCCTCAAGCCGATCGACTTCAGCCGTATCTCGTCTCGCTTCTCGTCGGGCCGTCGGCACCCCATCCTCAACACGGTGCGCGCGCACCGCGGTGTCGACTACGCCGCCAACTCGGGGACTCCGATCAAGGCGACCGCGGACGGCATCATCATCAAGCGTGGTCCGAACGGCGGACTGGGCAACGCGATCGAGATCCGCCATGCCAACGGGTTCGTGACCCGTTACGGACACATGAGCCGATTCGCCTCCGGTCTTTCCGTGGGGAGCCGCGTCCGTCAGGAGCAGGTGATCGGGTACGTCGGGATGACCGGTCTCGCCACGGGTCCCCACCTCCACTACGAGATGATCCGGAACGGCCGACATGTGGATCCCCTCGCGGTCGATCTCCCCTCCGGAGATCCCGTACCGGCCGAGAGCATGGCGGAATGGGAGCGGGTGATGCAGCCACGGCGGGCCCTCCTGAATCTCCTCCCGCCACCGGGGCTCGCCCGCTACGCGGATGCACAGGACGTCGCGTCGGAGGCGACGAGCGAGGCCCCGCCGTCGGATGCGTCGCCGTCCTCGCCCGACCAGCCCCGCTGACGACGGTCCGGACGTGACACCGGGTCGACCGCAGTCGACTGAGGGGCCGCCGGAGTGCCGGTGACGGCCGTCCTCGTGGGCCTGGCGATTCTCGCGGCGTTCCTGGCTGCCGCGTGGCTCTATCGCACCCGCGAACTCCAGGTCGAGGGACGGACCACCTTCGCCCTGCTCCGGGGTGCGACGCTGGCCACCGTCGTGCTCCTGATCTGGAATCCCGGACTCCCGGGTGTCGGGTCGCGAGCCCCTGCACCCCCGGTGCTGGTGGTCGATGCGTCCGGCAGCATGGGGGCTGGTGGCGGTTCCGGCGGTGAGGCGGGCAGGCCCGCCGATCGTGCGGAGGAACTCGCAGCCGGGTTCGACGGCAGCGTCGTACGTGCGCGGGACGGTCTGGCGGACGCGGTAGCGAGGGCGGTGGAGAGTGGCGCGGGGCGCGTGGTGGTCGCGACGGACCTGAGGGCCGGGGACGGCGTTGCGCTCCGAGCGCTCGCGGCGGAGTCCAGCGTCCCGATCGAGATCGTGGACTTCGGGGCCGACCTGGCCAACGCCGGGATCGCCTCCGTGTCCCTGCCCGAACGGGCCGAGCCGGGGGACGAGATCGTCGTGACGGTCCGAGTCCACGCCACCGATTCCGACCCACGGGAGGTCATCCTTCGCGCCGGAGGCGACACCGTGGGACGCGCCACCGTCACCCCGGGGGCACCGGGCACCGACCGGCCCGTTCAGGTCGAATTCACCGTGCCGGCCGCGGAGACGGAGGATCTCCGCCGGCTGGTGATCGAGGCCGAACTCGCGGCCGATGACGGGTACGACGCGGACGACCGCCGGATGGCGGTGCTCGGTCTGGAGGATCCCGGCGGCGGCATCGTGGGAGTCTCGTGGGCCCCCGATTGGGAGTTCCGGAGCCTGATCCCCCTGCTCGACGAGGTGTCGGGCGTCCGTGCCCTGGGCTTCCACTCACTCCGCGACGGCCGCTGGCTTCGGCTGTCGGACCTTCCCGCCGTGGTGGAGGCCGCGGAGGTTCGCGCCGCGCTGAGCCGCGCCGAGATGACCGTCCTGCAGGCGCCACCCGCCGAAGACACCGGTCTGGTCGCCCTGTCGAGGGGTGTGGCACGGCGCATCGAGCTCTCGCCGGCTCTCACGGCCGCGACCGACGGCGCGGGTTCGTCACAGCCCGGAGAGTGGTACGTGGCCGCGGATCTTCCGGTATCGCCGATCGCGGCGGAGCTCACGGGCCTCGAGCTGCTCGGCCTTCCGCCGCTCGGCGGTGTCCGGACGGGGGGTCGGGCCGATGGCTCGCCCATCCTCCTCCAGCGGGGGGGCAGCGGGACACCCGTCCCCGCCTTCGATCTCCGACTCGGGGGGGGCGAGCGTGTCGTGACGGCACGTGCGGAGGGATTCTGGCGGTGGGCGCTTCGCGAGGGAGACGCCCGAGAGTTGTACCGTCGGCTCTGGTCGGGTCTCACGGCGTGGACGCTGACGCCGGACGGGTCCACCCGCGCGGCAGGGTTCGGACCGCGTGACCGCGAGGTTCTGCCCGGTGAGGGGATCGACGTGCTCGTGGGTGCGGCGGAGCCCGATAGCGTTCCCGCCGCCGATCCGGCCTCGACGGGCCCTGCAGGCCCCGCCGTGGAAGTCGTCTGGAGCCAGGGGGTGTCCGCACCCGTACGCCGTGTGGACACGATACCCGTGACCGCCGCCCCGGTCGCCCGTGTCGGGGGATTCGAGGGGCCCGCGGTCCTCGACTGGTCCGCTCGGGTGGTCGACTCCCCCGCCGATTCGTCCGCCACGCCGACGGCGACCGGAAGCGTGGTCGTCCAGCCCGCGGGAGGCGAGATGAGACCCGCCAGGGACACGGCGCTTCCGGCGGATGTGGCGCAAATGATGCCGAACGTGGAGACGGCCGCGGCGGCCGGTCGACCCCTCCGTGACGCATGGTGGCCGTGGCTGCTTCTGGTCGGTCTGCTGTCCGCCGAGTGGATCGGTCGCCGCCGTTCCGGGCTCCGCTGATCCGGACACGGCCCGCCCGGGTCGACCCGGTTGCCGCCGGATCCGGCCCGACCCGCCCTGCCCGGGCCCGCAACATTGCTAGATTTCGAGTCTCCCGAGACACCGAACCCGACCCTTCCCATGGCTCGACTCTTCAAGACGAAGCAGGAAAAGAAGAAATCCCTCTGGAAGCGTGCCGTCGATCTCGCGCTGACGGACGTCCGTGTACTCGCGGGCAAGATGGACCACGAGACCCTCGAGACGCTCGAGGAGAAGCTGATCGGCGCCGACTTCGGTGTCCGTACGTCGCTGCGGCTCGTGGACGCGGTGGAAACCGCCGTGCGGCGCGGGAAGGCGCGGGACGGTAGTGCGATCCGGGAGGCGCTCCGGGGGGAGGTCCGGAAGATTCTCGAGGCGGACGATGTGGAGCCTGAGCTCCAGGCGGCCGGTACGCCACCGACGGTCTACCTGATCGCCGGCGTGAACGGCGTCGGCAAGACGACGACCGTCGCGAAGCTGGCGAATCTCCTGCACGCCGAGGGTCAGAGCGTTCTTCTGGCGGCCGGGGACACCTATCGTGCCGGTGCCGTGGAGCAGCTCCGCATGTGGGCCGAGCGAATCGGTGTCGGCTTCGTCGCCGGGCAGCAGGGGGGAGATCCGGCGGCGGTCGCCTTCGACGCGATGGAGGCCGGTCTCGCCCGGAAGAGCGATGTGATCCTCATCGATACCGCCGGCCGGCTCCACACCAACCGTGGCCTGATGGAGGAGCTCGGAAAGGTCGATCGGGTGGTGCGGAGGAAGCTGGAGGGGGCGCCGCACGAGACGCTCATGGTCCTCGACGCCACCATCGGTCAGAATGCGCTGCAGCAGGTCGAGGCGTTCGGCAGGGTGCTCGATCTCACCGGTGTCGCTCTGACGAAGATGGATTCGACCGCCCGCGGCGGTATCGTCGTCGCCTTGCGGGAGGAGCACGGGCTGCCGGTGAAGCTCGTCGGAACGGGGGAGCAGCTCGGGGATCTCGAGCCCTTCGACGTAGAGAACTTCCTCGAAGGCGTGTTCGCCGAAGAGTGAACGGCCCGTGACGCGCTCCGACCCCCGACTGCACGCTTCGTGAGCCGCCGCGACGAGGCCGTCGACTTCTCACTCCTCGAGAAGCCGGTCCAGTTCCTCAAGGGGGTGGGCCCCCGTCGGGCCGAGCACTTCCAGCGGATGGGTCTGTTGACGGCGCGGGATGTCCTCTACCACGTGCCGCGACGCTACGACGACGCCTCCACCGTCCAGGACATCGCGGAGCTGGATGTGGGGATGGACGCGAATGTCGTCGGGAAGATCCGTACCAAGGGCGTCATTCCGACCCGGGCACGCCTCCGGATCTTCCAGGCCATTCTGGAGGACGACAGCGGCCGGATCACCGCGGCGTGGCCGGGCCAGCCGTGGCTGGATCGCAAGCTGAGGCAGGGAGACATCATCCTCGTGAGCGGCCCGGTGAAGTTCTTCCACGGCAAGCAGATCCAGCCGCGGGAGTACACCGTGCTGCAGCGTGCCTCCGACGCGGACGACGGTCGGGTCGATGCCGACGGGACCGTGTTCGTGACGTACCCCGCGAGCGACGACGTTCCGCAGTGGGTGTTGCGGACGGTGTTCGAGAAGAACCTCGACGCCCTGCTCGATCTCGTCGAGCGGGAGGAGTGGCTGCCCGAAGCCGTTCGGGCCGACCTGGGGCTGCTTCCGCTGCGCGACGCGCTCGACCGGCTGCACCGCCCCGGCACACCGGCCGAGGCCGACCATGGACGTCGGCGGCTCGCCTTCGACGAGCTCTTCTTCCTCCAGCTGGTTCAGGCGCTCGTCCGACACCGCGAGCGGGTAGAGCGACCCGGGATCCGGTTCGGGCGGACGAACGAGCTGGTTCGCCCGCTGGTGGAGGCACTCCCCTTCGAGCTCACCGGTGCTCAGGCGGCGGCGCTTCGCGAGATCACGGCGGACATGACCTCGACGCATCGCATGAATCGGCTGCTTCAGGGCGATGTCGGGGCCGGGAAGACGCTCGTCGCCCTCTTCTCGATGATCGTCGCCGTCGAGTCGGGTCGGCAGGCCGCCCTCATGGCGCCCACGGAGATCCTCGCCGAGCAGCATGCCAGGAAGTTGCGTGAGCTGGTCGAGCCGTTGGGCGTGACGGTGACCCTCCTGACGGGTCGCCTCGGGGCCGCGGCCCGCAGATCGGCACTCGCCGAGATCGCGTCCGGCGACGGCGACCTCGTGGTCGGTACGCACGCGCTCATCCAGGAGGGGGTGGAGTTCGCCCGGCTCGGACTGGTCGTCGTGGACGAGCAGCACCGCTTCGGCGTGAAGCAGCGGATGAAGCTGGGAGCCGGGGATCCCGCGCCCGACGTACTCCTGATGTCGGCGACGCCGATTCCTCGATCTCTCGCGCTCACACTCTACGGTGAGCTCGACATCAGCGTGCTCGACGAGCTGCCGCCCGGACGTACCCCCATCGAGACGACGCTGCACGGCGCGTCCCAGCGGGAACAGGTGTACCGGAGGGTCGCCTCGGAGCTCGAGTCGGGTCGACAGGCCTACGTCGTGTACCCGCTCGTCGAAGAGTCGGAGAAGACCGACCTGCTCGCCGCGACCGAGGAGTACGTGCGGCTGTCGGAGGAGGTGTTCCCGGAGTTTCGCCTCGGCCTTCTGCACGGACAGCTCTCGAGCGAAGAGAAGGACACGGCGATGCGGGCGTTCGTCGACGGAGACGTCGACCTTCTCGTCGCGACCACCGTGATCGAGGTCGGAATCGACGTCCCGAATGCCAGCGTCATGGTGATCGAACATGCGGAGCGGTTCGGATTGTCGCAGCTGCATCAGCTCCGTGGGCGCGTGGGCCGGGGGGCCGCACGGAGTTTCTGCCATCTGGTGGCGGAGCCGACGGAGGGCGCCCTCGAGCGGTTGAAGATCTTCCGCGGTACCACCGACGGATTCCGCATCGCGAACGCCGACCTGCAGATCCGGGGACAGGGTGATCTCTTCGGCTCCCAGCAGAGCGGCCACGATCCCCAGCTCCGGTTCGCCGACATCGAGGTGGACGGTGATCTCCTGCAGGTGGCGCAGCGGCTCGCCCGCGACATCGTCGAGACGGATCCGCAGCTTCAGGCCCCGGCACACGAGCGAGTCCGCGGAGTCCTGACGGCCCACCATGCCCACCGCCTCGAACTCTACGAGGTGGGCTGAGTGCGGGTGGGGAGATTCGAGCGGACCGTCGCTCCGCAGTCCAGCGGGTGTTCGCAAAGCGCCACCGATCCGTCCCCCTCCACGTCCATGGCAGCCCCTCCGATCGCCGGCTAGGTTCTCCATGTCGTCGTCCGGCGGTGCACCTGCGGCTCCCCCGGTCAACCTCCGTTCTTCCTCCCCTCGCTGCACGATTTCCATGTCCTCGACTCCGAATCCCACGCTGAATCGCGCTTCGACGCCTCGTCTCCCGGTTCGGCCCCTCGGCGCATCCGCGGTCTTCGCGATCGCGCTGGCCTCCCTCCCCGCCTCCCTTGCCGCCCAGGGCGTGTCGGAGGTGCGCCAGACAGGCCCCGTGATCGAGTCGGCCGGCCCCAGCTTCGCGGTGGAGAACCCAACCTTCACGATGCCCGGAGATCACGAGTACCGCGTGGTTTGGGAGATGGTGGATGGTCCCGACGAGCCCACCGACGTGGACCCGGGCTACGTGACGCTCGCGCGGTTTCTCAACCTCCACGCCCGCCATGGCGTGGATCCGGAGCGCATCCATCTTGCGGCCGTGGTGCACGGCAGCGGGTGGCACGCACTCCTTTCCGACGAGGCCTACGCCGAGCGGTTCGGCGGAATCGACAACCCCTCCCGGCCCCTCATTCTGGAGCTGTTGGCGAATGGGGTCGAGATCGTGCTCTGCGGTCAGACCGCCGGCGCCCGGGGGGTCGACCGATCCGAACTCCTGCCCGGCGTCGACGTGGGTCTTTCCGCCATGACGGCCCTCCACTGGTTCCAGAGCGAGGGGTACACGCTCAATCCCTGGTAGCCCGGGCCCGCGCTGGAGTCGGGCGCACGCCGGAGTCGTGCACACGCTCGAGCGGGGCCGCTCCGCGCATACCTCCGCCCCGGGATCTCCGGTCCGCCCGCTCCTCCTCCCTCCGGCCGCTCGTCTTTCGGCCGCCCGCTCATCGTGACCCTCGCGCCTTCGCTCGCCTTCCGATGCCCGGATGGGCTCCCTACCTTCCGAAGCCGACGCCTCCGCCGCTCGAGGCAGTTCGTTCGCGATCCCGATGCCCCTCGATCCAGACCCGCAGATGTCCGAGTTCACAGAAGTCGCCGACCTGAAAGACCACGCCGGTGAGACCGTCCGGGTGGCCGGATGGGTCGACGCTACCCGGTCGCACGGCAAGGTCGCCTTCGCGGTGGTCCGCGACGGGACCGGGATCGTGCAGTGCGTCTTCCTCCAGAAGCAGCTGGACGAGGAGGTGTGGGAGGCCCACGCGACGCTCACGCAGGAGAGCACCCTGATCGTCGAGGGCGAGGTGAGGCTCGACGACCGCGCGCCGGGCGGAGTCGAACTCGGGGTCGTCGGCCTCGAGGTCGTCCAGATCGCGGAGGAGTACCCGATCCAGCCGAAGGAGCACGGAGTCGACTTCCTGCTCGACCACCGACACCTGTGGCTGCGTTCCTCGATGCAGCGCGCGGGTCTCCGCGTCCGCCACGAGGTGCAGCAGGCGATCACGGACTTCTTCTACGAGCGGGGCTTCACGCGGATCGACACCCCGATTCTGACCGGCTCGATCGGCGAGCACGCGGGCACACTCTTCTCGACCGACTACTTCGGCGAGAACGCCTACCTCGCGCAGACCGGCCAGCTCTACGTGGAGACGGCGTGCCCGGCCTTCCGGAAGGTGTACTGCTTCGGCCCGACGTTCCGCGCCGAGAAGTCCAAGACCCGCCGGCATCTCACGGAATTCTGGATGGTGGAGCCGGAGGTGGCCTTCGCCGATTCGAACGACAACATGCGTCTCCAGGAGGACTTCGTCCGCTACATCGTCGGCCGCGCGGTCGACCGGTGCGCCGAGGAACTCGAGACGCTCGAGCGTGACGTGTCGAAGCTCGAGCCGGTGATCGAGCAGCCCTTCCAGCGGATCAGCTACACCGAAGCGGTCGAGGTGCTGAAGTCGCGGGGAAGCGAGATCGAGTGGGGCCAGGATCTCGGTGCACCGGACGAGGCGATGCTCATGGAGGAACGGGACGTGCCGCTGTTCGTCCACGACTACCCGAAGCAGGCCAAGGCCTTTTACATGAAGGAGAACCCGGACGACCCACGCACGGTGCTGTGCAACGACCTGCTCGCGCCCGAGGGGTACGGCGAGATCATCGGAGGAAGCCAGCGGGAGGACGACCTCGGTCTGCTGCTGGAGCGGATTCGCGCCGAGAATCTGCCGGAGGAGGCGTACTCGTGGTACCTGGATCTCCGTCGATACGGGTCGTTCGTCCATTCGGGGTTCGGGCTCGGTCTCGAGCGGACCGTCGGGTGGATCACGGGTCGGCACCACATTCGCGAGATGATCCCCTTCCCGCGCCTCATGAACCGACTCACGCCGTAGCAGCCGGCGCCGTAGCAGGGGGAGTGGGTCGAAGCACCCCTCTCAGGCCGTAGTCGCACTGGTCGACCACGTCCGGCAGGGCCGGGCGTCTCGACCCCACCCACGGAGTGCCCATGGCTCGACTCGTCGTCGACATGAACGATCAGCGCCCGATCTGGGCGCGTCCCGACTGGTTCGAACGCGAACTTCGTGCGGAGCTGCCGGACGACTGGACGCTCGCGATGCTCGATGCACCCGCAGAGGGGACCGGGGACGGGTCCGCCGCGGCCCATCCGTCGGTGCTCGAGGCCGTCGCCGACGCCGAGGTCTACATGGGCTTCGGGATCCACCCGGACGTCATTGCCGCCGGTCCGGGTATCCGCTGGGTGCATTCCGGTTCGGCGGGGGTGGGCAGTTCGATCACCGACGAGCTTCGCGATCGCGATCCCCTCTTCACCAACACGGCGGGGATACACGGTCCCCCGATGGCCGAGACGGTCCTCGGAATGATCCTCCACCTCTTCCGCGGGTTCGACTTCGCGGTGAGAAATCAGCAGCGCGGTGCGTGGAATACCGAGCCCTTCTACGCGGCCGACTCGCCGATCCGGGAGCTGTCCGAGAGCACCGTGGGCATCGTCGGGTACGGTGGGATCGGTCGGGAGCTGGGTCGTCGGCTGACCGCGCTCGGCGCGACCGTGATCGGCCTGCGGCGCACCTCTGCCGAGGACGAGGACGGTGTGGAAATGGTCACGGGAGAGTACGGTCTCGACCGGATTCTGAGGCACAGCGACGCGGTGGTCGTCACGGCGCCCGACACCCCCGAGACGCGGGGCATGATCGACGCCGACGCCTTCGTGCGGATGAAGCCGGATGCGGTGCTGGTCAACGTCGCGCGCGGGGCGATCGTCGACGAACGGGCCCTGATCGAGGCACTCCGGGAGGGTCGGATCCGAGGCGCCGGGCTGGACGTCTTCGCGACGGAGCCGCTTCCGGACGACTCCCCGCTCTGGAGCATGAAGAACGTCCTGGTCACGCCGCACGTTTCCTGCGTGACGGATCGCTTCTGGCGCCGGGAGGCGGATCTCGTCCTTCACAATCTCGGAGCGTGGATCGCCGGGGACCTCTCGAACATGCGCAACATCGTGGACCTCGACGCCGGCTACTGAGGGGCACTACGGGTCAGTCGCCGCCCGGGCGGCCGTCTTCGTGTTCGCGCGCCTTCACGCGATCCCAGATCGCGTCGAGCTCCTCCAGCGAAGCTTCCCGCATCCGGACACCCTCCTTCCGCGCGATGCGCTCCACCTCCTCGAAGCGCCGCGTGAACTTGCGGTTCGCCGCCGCGAGTGCGGTCGTGGCATGCACTCCCGCCAGACGAGCGACGTTCACCGCCGCGAAGAGCATGTCCCCCACCTCCTCGGTCAGCGCATCGGAAGGCGCCGCGTCCGGCGCCCGCCCCTCCTCGCTCTCGGCCAGCTCCTCCTCGACCTCGACCAGCTCTTCTCGGGCCTTCGCCAGCGCACCCGCGGCATCTTCCCAGTCGAAGCCGACCCGCGCGACCCGGTCCTGGATACGGTATGCAGCCGTCAGCGGATCGAGGCCCCGGGCGAGTCCGGAGAGAACGCCGGGCCGCGCTTCGCTCACCCCTCGATCTGCGCTCCCCGCAGCCTCACGGCCCGACGCGCGTTCGCGCGCCTTGATCCTCTCCCACGACTCTCGGGGGCCGTCGCCGTAGAGGTGCGGGTGCCGACGGCGCATCTTGGCCTCGAGCCGGGACGTGACGGAATCGGCGTCGAGGCTGCCCGTCTCCTCCGCCACCACGATCTGGAAGGCGAGATTCAGGAGCAGGTCGCCGAGCTCGTCCTCGAGCCGGTCGTCGTCGCCGTCGTGGATGGCATCCGCGGTCTCCGCGGCCTCCTCCAGCAGATGTGGGACCAGCGATTCGGCGGTCTGGGCTGCGTCCCAGGGGCAGGCGGATCGGAGGAAGCGCACGAGCGCGAGCGCGCGGTCGAGTCGACCCGTCGCGCGTTCGGCGTGGTCGTGACCCGGTGAGGGTTCCGGGGTGGGGGAGGGAGTGTCGTTCACGAGCAACTCGTCGCATCTTCCCGACGCCATGTCAACGAATTCACCCCTCCGCTGCCGCGCCCTGATCGACCGGGGCGCGATCCGTGCGAACCTCGTCCGCCTCCGCGACCGTCTGGACCCCGCGGGACCCTTCATCGCCATGGTGAAGGCGGATGCGTACGGACTCGGCACGCGAAACGTCGTCCCGGTGCTTCGACAGGCCGGAGTCCGCTGCTTCGGGGTGGCGTCGGCCTCAGAGGCCCACGCGCTCCGCGACGAGGGCGTGAAAGATCGAATCATCGTCTTCGGTCCGTTCGGCCCGAAGATGGAGCGGGAGGTCGTTTCGGCCGGGGCCGAGGCGACGGTCTCGTCGATCGCCGAGGTGGAGCGGTTCGCCGCGGCCGGCGCGAAGGCCTCCGTTCCGCTGCATGTCGAGATCGATACCGGGATGGGTCGGGCGGGATTTCCGGCGACGGAGCTCGACCGATGGGCCCCGGACCTCCGCGAGGCGCTGTCCCATCCCGGGGTGACCTGGGCCGGCGTGTTCACGCATCTTCACTCGGCGGACGAACCCGGGCGACCGGGGAGCGCGGAACAGCTGAGTGCGTTCGAGACGGCGCTCGCACGTCTCGATGCGCCCGCCCACGTTGAGCGCCACATCGCCAACTCCGGGGGGGCCTTCTGGGACGAGCTTCCGGACGGGGCGGGTGCGCGTCCGGGAATCTACCTGTACGGAGGCGAGGTCGAAGGGGCCCCGCGCCCCGATCCGGTCCTGACCCTCGAGGCGGCGATCGTCCGGGTGGCCGACGTGCCCGCCGGGGCGACAGTGGGGTATGGTGCGACCCATGCGGCGTCGGCGGCGTCGAGATGGGCCACCGCCGCCATCGGGTACGGGGACGGCCTCCCTCGGGCTCTATCCAACCGTGGCAGGGCCCTCATCCATGGGCGGCCCGCGCCGATCATCGGTCGGGTGTCGATGGATCTCACGGTTCTCGACGTGACGGGGCGGGACGACGTTCGGCCGGGAGACCGAGCCACATTCATCGGCCGGGACGGGGGCGCCGAGATCCAGGTCGAGGAGGTGGCCGCCCACACCGACACGATCTCCTACGAGATTCTGACGCGGTTGACGCCTCGCGTCCCACGAATCCCCATTCTCCGTCCCCGATCACGATGAACGTTCCCGACACGATACGGTTCGAGTTGAGTGGTCTTCTCGACCGCGCTCGATGCCCCTACAGCCACTTTCCGGTCGCGGTTATCATCCAGGACTTCGACGGGACCCTTTTTCGCGGCGTCAACGTAGAATCCGCGGCGTTTCCAAGTGGCTTCTGCGCGGAGACGGCAGCGCTGGGCGCCGCGGTCACGACTCTCGGGTCCGCGATCGCTCCGGAGATCGTCTGGATCGCGACGCGCACGGAGACACCGACGCCACCATGCGGGTCGTGTCGCCAGCTGCTGTCGGAGCTCGCTCCGGAGGCCGAAGTGGTTTCGTGGGCGGTCGAGACGGATGCGGTCCGAAGCTGGACGGTGCCCGAACTGATGCCGGACGCATTCGACTTCTCCGTCGAATCGACCGAATAGAGGACAGATGATGGGATCAGCACGAATGGGAGGATGCGCGTGAGGCGGGCCGTGCGTGGGGTCTTCGGTGGCGTGGCCATCGTTGGACTCGCGGCGATGGTCGCTGCGTGTGAAGAGCAGTCACCCGTGTCGAGCGATCCCGATGGCGTACCGGTCGAGGTTCGCACCGTCGAGCTCGAGATCCCCTGGTCCGACTTCGGCGAAGGCGTCGCATCGTTCGGGGGATTCGGCTCCGCCTCGCAGATCGGGGTTCTCACGGTTGCGAACGACTTCGTGGGGACCCTCGATTCCCGGGCGCTGGTCCGCTTCGACAGCTTCCCCTCCGGAGTGGCGGTTCGAAACGCCGAGGGCGCGCTGGTCGTCGACACGCTGATCACGATTCGATCGGGGCGACTGATCGCGCGGGCCGACATCTCGGAGGCGGACAGCCTGACCTCGTGGACCTTCGCTGCGGGGCTGCTGGATCAACGCTGGGACGCCCGGACCGCCGGGTGGGAGAATGCGATCGACTCGATCGGTGAGCGTGTCTCGTGGGACGAGCCGGGCGCCGGGCCGGTCCGATCGTTCGGTGAGGCGACGGCGAATGTGGGTGAGACCGGCGACTCGATCATCTTCGACCTCGACTCCGCCACCATTGCGGAGTGGGCGGACTCGGCCGACAGCCCGCGAGCGGCGCGGCTGGACCTGGTGTCCGCGGGCGAGCGCGTCGACCTCCGGGGCCTGTCCGTCCGCCTCGAGATCGGGTCGAGCCTCGCCCCGGACACGACGGTCTTCCGGGATGTCACCCCTGTGGCGCAGACCTTCATATACACGCCCGAGCCCGACGCCCCCGCGGGCGCCCTGCGCGTGGGCGGGTCCCCCTCATGGCGCTCCGTCGTGGGATTGGACGTGCCGACGGTCCTGAATGGGCCGGCCGCGCTCTGCGAACTGGCGGGATGCCCCTTCGAGCTGACGTCGGAATCTCTGAGTCGCGCGTCGCTCGTGCTGCGGAGCCGCGCGACGCTGCCTTCGGCGTTCCAGCCGGTGGACAGCGTGCTGCTGGACGTCCGTCCGGTGCTTGCCCCGGATGCGCTTCCACGGTCGCCGCTCGGCAGCTCACTGGTCGGAGAAACAGCCCTCGGGGCAGATGCCTTCGGGGTGGGCGCGGGGGAGTCGTTCGAGATCCCGATCACCGGCTTCGTGCGACGGATCCTCGACGCAGAGGAGGGCACGGCACCCCCCACCGACCTCGCGATCCTCTCTCTCGTCGAGCCGCTGGACGTATCATTCGCCGAGTTCGATGGACCCGACGATCCCGGGGCACCGGTGTTGCGTCTGCTGGTGACCGTGACCGATGCGGTGAGGTACCGATGATGCCCGAGTCCTCACGCAGCCGTGGCCTTCTGCTCGCCGGCGCTCTTCTACTCCTCGCGACCCCGGTCGAGGCGCAGTCGCTCCTCAGCGTGGATGGTCTCGGGTTCCCGCAGGTCGGCCTGACCGGCAGAGCTCGAGCGCTCGGGGGGATCGGCGCGGGGCTCGGGGGCGCACGGCTGTCTGTCGTGGACCCGGCGGCCGCCGCGGACATGATCGCGTCGAGCATCGCCTTCACCGGCACCAGCTCGTGGGTCGACGCCACCGAGAACGAGGCGTCCTCGGACTTCTCGACCACACGCTTCCCCATGATCGCCCTGTCGTATCCGGCCGGCTCCTACGGGGTCGTTTCGGTCGCCTTCTCCTCTCTGCTGGATCAGACCTGGGAGGACCAGCGGTCCTCGACGGTGGACATCGGGGGCGGAGGCCAGGCGTTCGTGCGTGACCTCTTCGACTCGGAGGGATCCGTGTCGGCGCTGGAGGTCGGCTGGGCGCGCCGATTCGGGCGGGTCGCGGTCGGCGCGCGGGGCGGCCGCTACACCGGCAGCCTCAACCGCTCGTTCACGCGCGTCTTCGATTCGGTCACCGTCGGATCGAATGTCCCGGCCTTCCAGACGGGAGGACAGTGGGACTACTCGGGATTGACCGGAATCGTCGGGGCCTCCGCATCGATCGGCAGTCAGACCTTCATATCCGGGTCGATCCGCGTGGGTGGGGAAGTCGACGCGACGGCAACGGAGGGCACCGATGCGCCGGACGAGGCGATCAGCATGCCGTCCGACATGAGGGTCGGTGCATCGTTCCTTCTGGCACCGGATCTGGTCGCGAACGCCGGGTTCCAGTACTCCGACTGGTCGGAAGCCGATGAGATCGGCAGAGCGGGTTGGCGGTTCGGCGGGGGCGTCGAATGGGCGGGCTCGAGGATTCTCGGTAAGGACGGCGCATGGCGCCTGGGGGCTCAGAGGGCACAGCTTCCCTTCGTGCCCGAGGGGTCCGAGGATGCGACCGAGACCCTCTTTTCGGCCGGGCTGGCGCTCGAGCTCGTGCAGGGTGAGACCGGCCCGCTCGGATGGTTCGACCTGACCGTCGAATTCGGAGGGAGGTCCTTCGGGAACGTCCAGGAAGACGTGGTCCGATCCACGCTGTCGGTGAGCCTCGCCGGATTCTGAGGCGGTGCGGGTCTTCTATCGCACCTTCGGGTGCAAGGCCAACCAGTACGACACGGAGCGGATGCGTCAGGAGCTCGACGCCCGTGGAACGGTCGCCGTCGAACGTATCGAGGACGCGGAGCTCTGCGTCCTGAATACCTGCACCGTCACGAACTCCGCCGACGCCGAGGCGCGTCGAGCGATCCGACGAATCCGTCGGCGGAACCCCGAAGCCCGGATCGTGGTGGCGGGCTGCTCCGCGGCGCTTCACGCCGGAGACTACACCGGAATGGAGGGCGTCGAGGCCGTGGTGCCGGGCCACGACCCCATCCGTGTGGCCCGAGCGGCCGCGGCACACCCCGATGGCGGGCAGGCGGGAACGTCGCCCCCGCTGGTCCAGCTCGACGACCGCCGCGGCCTCGACCGACTCGACGTCGAACCGGTGGGCGGCGAACTGCTTCGGCGGCGGACCGCCGGCACCCGCGGGTGGCTGAAGATCCAGGACGGATGCGACCGGAAGTGCGCATTCTGCGCCACCCGCCTCGCCCGAGGAAGCAGTCGGAGTCGATCCCCGGAGGAGGTCGTCGCGGAGGCCCGCCTCCTCGCCCGGCACCACCCCGAGATCGTCCTCACCGGAATTCACATCGGGCACTACGGGCTGGATCTTCCGGGGTCCAACACGCTGGGTGGACTGGTGAATCTCCTTCTCGACACGATCCCGGGCGTACGGATTCGCCTCGGTAGTATCGAAGCGACGGAGATCTGCGACGAGATCGTCGACCGGCTCGTCGATTCGGAGGGCCGGCTCGCGCCGCACCTTCACATGCCGCTCCAGAGCGGTGCCGACCCCGTGCTGCGACGGATGCGGCGTTGGCATACACGGGAACAGTATCGACGCCGGGTACTGGAGATCGTCGATCGCGTCCCCCTCCTGGGCCTCGGGGCCGATGTCATCACGGGGTTCCCCGGCGAGACGGACGCGGACCACGCGTCGACGGCCGAGCTGATCGACGAGCTGCCCTTCACGTATCTTCACGTATTCCCCTTCTCGCCTCGCGACGACACCGTCGCGGCTCAGCTCGTACGCGAGATGCCCGTCCCCGAACGCACTGCCGGGGAGCGGAGCCGGGAACTCCGGGAACGGGTCCATCGGAAGGCCGACCGACACGCCGCTGGCCGCGTGGGGACACGGGCCCGGGTGGTGATCGAGGGTGGAGATTCGGCCCTCACGGGGGACTATCTCAGGGTCTCGGTGGAGCCGAATCCGTCCCGGTTCGTCGGGGATCTGGCCGGAGGAGTCCTACAGATGGGACCCGACGGCCTCTATATTGATGACCTCGAGACGGTGGCGTGGCGCGAAGGTGCCTGACGAACCGTCCCCGCGCATCCCACCCGCACCACACCTCACGATGGCCACTCCCCGACGCGCGTACGTCGAGACGTACGGCTGCCAGATGAACATCAGCGACGGCGAGCTGATGCAGGGGATCCTGGAGTCGGGCGGCTACGAGATCGCCGAACGACCCGAGGATGCGGACGTCATCCTCGTGAACACGTGCGCGATCCGGGACCATGCGGAGCGCCGCGTGCTCGGGCGTGTCTCCCAGCTCAAGGGGCTGAAGGACGACCACCCGGGACTCATCCTCGGCGTCACCGGATGCATGGCGCAGCGCATGGGAGACGACCTCGCGGCCAAGGCGCCCTACGTGGACCTCGTGATGGGTCCGGACGGGTACCGGAGCCTGCCTGCGGTGCTGGGGCGGCTCGCGGGCGAGGGTGCGGCGCCGGGGACTCCGGCCGGGGGTGGTGCGGCGTCCATCGACACGGTGTCGCGGGCGTCCTCGTCGTCCGCGGGTCACTCGACCGACAAGCGACGGACCCAGCTCACCGTTCTCGACCTCGACATGGGGGAGAACTACGAGGGTCTCGAACAGCGTCGCTCCAGCGACGTGTCCGCCTGGGTCCCGATCCAGCGAGGCTGCAACCACCGCTGCACCTACTGCATCGTTCCGTACGTCCGCGGCGACGAGAAGAACCGGAAGCCCACCGAGATCCTGTCGGAAATCGCCACGATCGCGGGTCGCGGGATCACGGAGGTCACCCTCCTCGGTCAGACCGTGAACTCGTATCGGTACGACGACTGGAGCTTCGCCGAGCTGCTTCGGGCGACGGCGCGTGTGCCGGGGATCCGACGGGTCCGCTACACGTCACCACACCCGAACGACGTGACGGACGAGCTCATCGAGGTGATGGCCACCGAGCCGGAGGTCGTCGAGCACCTCCACCTCCCGGTCCAGGCCGGCAACGATCGGACGCTGAAGCGGATGCTGCGCCGCTACACCGTGGGGTCCTTCCTCGAGGTCGTGGATCGGGTACGCGCCGCGATCCCCGATATCTCTCTCACCACCGACGTCATCGTCGCCTTTCCCGGTGAGACGGAGGAGGAATTCGAGGACACGCTCGACCTCATGCGGCGGGTTCGGTTCGACGATGCCTTCACGTATCGCTACTCGCCGCGGGATGGAACCCCGGCCACGCGGATGCCCGAGGAGTGGTTCATCGCGGACGACGAGGCGCAGGCCCGGCTGGAACGGCTGATCGAGGTGTCGCGTGCGATCCAGGGGGAGATCAACGCCTCCGAGGTGGGGCGCCTGGAGAGGCTCCTGATCGAGAAGCCCGGCCGGGACGACGGGTTCATCCTGGGTCGTACGCGCAGGGCCAAGGCGGTGGTGGTGCCGGGCAGCGAGGCCGAGATCGGCGACTATGTCGATGTACGGCTGACCCGTACCACGGGGGCGACCTTCGTGGCGGAGCGAGTGTCGGCGGAGGTCGATCCGGATGACGACGATGGGCCGGAGGCTTCCGTGCGCTCGGCTCGGCAGACGTCCGTACCGGCATGATTCGGGCCCGCGCGACCAGGTTCCGGGCACGCACGATCGGAATGAGGGCGCGCACCACCAGGATCCGGGTACGCACGATCCCGGGAGGCGTGGGAGCGTGAGCCGCTGGACGGGGGCTCTCGGCACTGGGCTGATCCTGCTTCTCTCCATGACGTTCGCTGCCCTCAACGGCGGGCAGCGAGTCACCATTCGTCTCGGCGTGACGACGTTCTACCAGGCGCCTCTCACGACCGTGGTGCTCGGGGCGTTGATCCTGGGAATGGTCGCCATGCTCGTCGCGGGGATCACCTCCGACCTCCGCGTCCGCCGGATCCTCAGGAACCGTCTGGCAGAGGAGCAGGACGAGGAGCAGGCCCGACTCTTCGTGGATCGCAACCAGATCACGATGTTCCCCGAGGAGGACCCCGACTGATCTATTCAACGGGGGCGGGCTGAACCGCCTCCCTCCCGCCACACGGGTCATGATCGCCTTCGCGATCTCCACGACCCTCACGGGGCCACTCTCTCCGGTTGCCCCGCCCCTCCTCACGATCCTCATCGGTCTCATCCGGCGATTCCCTCGCCCGGACATCTTCGTCATGACGGCGGCTTCGGTGCTGGGCGTCGTCTGGGCCCTGGGCACCGAGGCTCCGGGTGGACCCGCGCACCTTCGACCCGGCGAGCCTGTCGCACTCGAAGGGTGGCTGGAGGTCGAGCTCGACGGAGGGGATCTTCTGCACGCTTCCGGTGACGTGGTCCCGCTCCATCGCCCGCCCGGGTCGCCGAGGAGCGAGAGTCGCTCCTCAGACGAGCCCCGCCCATCGGAGGGTCTCCCGGGAGGCCGGCCGGGGGACACGAGCGCCGTCGATGGGGAGGCGGAGTGGACCAGCGGACGCGCGGTCCGCGTATGGGGCGTGGTCGCCGAGCCCTGGCACCCCGCGGCGCGGCCGTCCGTACGGGTCGATTCGATGTCGCGGTGGCGGTCGAGCGGGGTGGACGCCCCGGGGCAGCCCCCCCTCACGCGAAGGTGGAATCACCTCCGGCTCGCGGCGCGAGACCGGATCCGCGATCGGATTCGATCGCTCTTTCCGGAGCGGGCGGGCCTCGTCGCCGCCCTCGTGCTGGCCGACCGGAGTGCACTGCCCCGAGACCTCCGCGAGCGATTCACGCGTGCCGGGACCGCGCATCTGCTCGCGATATCCGGCTTCCACGTCGGAGTGCTGGCGGGCTGGGTCTACCTTTTTCTCGGTGCGGCGCGGGTACCGCGGGCCCGGAGACCTCTCGCGGCGTCGGCCGTCGTGTGGGGCTACGTCGCGGTCCTCGGGTTCCCCGTATCCGCGGTGCGGGCGGCAGTGCTGGTGACCGCTGTCTCGATCGGTCGACTTCGCGGTCGTCCCACACATACGCTCGGCGCCTGGGGAGCGGCCCTCGCCTTCGTTGCGCTGGCCGATCCAGGCGGGCTCGGGGGCGCGGGCGCTCAGCTGAGCTTCGCCGGGAGCCTCGGTCTCATCCTCTGGGCCCGCCCCTGGGGGGCATGGCTGGGTGGCCCGCGCCTCTCCCCCGGAGCGTCGCGGAGGGCCCGGTGGCGTCGAACGATCGGCGTGGCCGTCGCGGCATCGGCCGCCGCCCAGGTGGCGACGCTGGGGCTGGTCGCGTGGCACTTCCAGCGTATCCCGGTCGCCGGTCTCCCCGCCTCCGTCCTCGCGACACCACCGATCGCCGTCGCACTGCCCGGTATCCTGCTCTCGGTGATCGCCGCGAGCCTTCCGGGGCTTCCCGCCTTCGTCCCGAAGGTCGCGGCGGCTGGTGTAGACGGTCTCCTGGCGTCGACGATCGGGGTCGTGGACGTGCTCGGCAGGATGGGTGGCGAGGTGTACGTCGGACCCACGCTGCTGGTGGCGCCGGGGATCGGTGCGATCGCTGGTTGGGTGCTCGGGAATTCGAGTACCCGGAGACGGATGGCGCTGTTGGACACGTGGAGGTCGCGGGCCCGCGAACGAGCGGGCCGGCGCGCGCGCGGCGCGGTCGTGGGCGCCTGGGTGGGACTGAGCGTGCTGCCGGCCGCCGCCGGAATGGTATCGCGCCCACTGGACATCCATGTGCTCGATGTGGGGCAGGGCGACGCCATCGCGATTCGGTCCCCGCGGGGTCGGTGGACCCTCGTCGACGCCGGCCCCGGTGGTGGGGACGACCTGCTCCGCGGACTCGCACGCCTCGGTGTCCGGAGGATCGAGACGCTGGTGATCACGCATCCCGACCTCGACCACGTGGGAGGCGCCGCGGCGCTCGTGGATGCGATGGATGTGGGCCGCATCGCAGGTCCGGGTCTGTTGAGAGGTACCGAGGCGCTCGAAGCGCTGGCTCTCGCGGCTGCCGAGCGAGGCGTCCCGTGGCGCGTGGTCTCTCGGGGGGACCGATGGGAGGTGGACGGGCTGGTCTTCAACGTGATTCACGCGGGGGACCCTCCGGCCGAGCCCAACGACCAGTCCGTGGTGCTCCATCTCGACCATGGGGACTTCGAGGCGATTCTCACCGGAGACATATCCTCGGCCGTCGAGGATCGCCTCTCTTCCCGCCTCGGGCCGTCGGCGCGGGGGCGTCTCGAACTCCTGAAGGTCGCGCACCACGGCAGTCGGACCTCGTCCTCGGCCGAGACGCTGGACGCGTTGGCCCCGACCGCCGCGGTGATCTCCGTCGGCCGGCGAAACCGGTTCGGACACCCCGCACCCTCGGTTCTCGAGCGCTTCATCGCGAGGGACATCCACGTCGGCCGGACCGACACCGACGGGTCCATCCGGATCCGCGCCCGGGTGGATGGCTCCTTTCGCATCACGAGCGACTTCGGCACAGTCTCCGACTTCGGAGGCGAGCCCGCCCCGGCGACTCGGGCCGCAGGGCGGTCGGGGCCCCACGCGCCTGGGGCGATCGACGTGCCACGAAGGGTGCGGTGAGGCGACCGCAGCGGCACCCGATTGATGGGCCGGGGCGCACCCCCTATGCTCCAGTATCGGCACGTTCCCCCCTCCGAAACCACCTGGCCGCATGACCTCCTTCGCCCCGATCACGCTGGCCCGGCACATCCTGGACCAGGAGCGCCTCTATCCGGAAGCTTCCGGCGCATTCACCAACGTCCTGCTCGACGTGGCTCTGGCCGCAAAGGTGATCTCCCGCGAGGTGAATCGGGCCGGACTCGCCGACGTGCTGGGCGATGCAGGGAGCGAGAACGTGCATGGCGAAGACGTCCAGAAGCTCGACGTGATCGCGGATCGCGTGATGTACAAGGCCCTCGATCACTCGGGAACGCTCGCCTGCATGGGCTCGGAGGAGCATGCCGAACTCCTCGCGATCCCGGACAAGTTCCCGCGTGGCGAGTATGTGATCCTCTACGACCCGCTCGACGGTTCGTCCAACATCGACGTGAACGTGTCGATCGGGACGATCTTCTCTCTCCATCGGAAGATCACCGATGGGTCGAGCGGGCGGATGCAGGACGCACTCCAGCCCGGGTCGAAGCAGGTGGCTGCCGGGTACGTCCTCTACGGCTCGTCCACGATGCTCGTCTACACGACGGGATCGGGCGTCTACGGGTTCACCCTGGATCCGGAGATCGGGGAGTTCATCCTGAGCCATCCGGAGATCCGGATCCCCCGACCGGGCGCACCGACGTACTCGATCAACGAGGGGAATTACGGCAGATGGAGTCCGGCCCAGCAGGGCGTGGTGAACGGCCTCAAGCGTGGGGATGCCACGAACGGGACACCGTGCAAGGCGCGCTACATCGGCTCGATGGTGGCCGATATTCATCGAACGCTGCTGCGCGGCGGCATCTTCATGTACCCCGCGCAGGAGGGCCGCCCCGACGGGAAGCTCCGACTGCTCTATGAGGGCTCGCCCATGGCGATGCTCATCGAGCAGGCCGGCGGGAGCGCCAGCACCGGAACGATGCGGATTCTGGACGTGAAGCCCGAGTACCTGCATCAGCGGGTCCCGGTGTACATGGGGTCCGCTCACATGGTGGACTGGGTCGAAAAGCGGCTGGACCAGGGGGGCTGAATGCGCCCCCTGCGTCAGGTTCACCGCCCCGTTCAGAATTCTGAGGAGAGGTCGGTTTTCCGACCGATCGTGCACCCCTCCCTCCCCCCCCGAATTCGTTGAATCGCGGGGCCTCCCGCCGATCTCCCAATCTGGCATCGACCTTGCACTAACGGGTGTCGGTCATGTCTGCGTGTCTACTGAACAGGACACGTGGGACGCAATCACCCCAAATTTTGGGATATCAAATCATGAAGCGACTCAAGTACTTCGCACTGGCGGCGCTCGTAGCGTTCGCTGCCTGTGACGAGGGCGACGAAGTCGTGGTTCCTGAGCCGGATGTCGGTACGATTTCCGGCACGGTGACGGTTGATGGAAACGGACTGGCGGGCGTTACGGTTACGCTCTCCAGCGGTTCCACGACCACCACCGCCGCTAACGGGGACTACGCCTTTTCCGATGTCGAGGCCGGCGCCTACACGGTGACGATCTCGAACACGCCTTCGGACGCAGCATTCGCGACCACCTCGCAGGCCGCAGTCATCAACCAGGCTGGTCAGGTTGTGGACGTGGACTTCGCGGGCTTCTTCATCACCACGTCGGCGATCTCCGCCTCCGTGAGCGTGCCCGGAGTGGGCCCGCGGCTGGGTGCGACGGTCCAGATTTCCGGTCAGTCCTCGGCTTCCGCAGTGACGGGCTCGAACGGAACGGTGACGTTCTCCGGCCTTCGCGCCGGTGACTACACGGTCACCGCGACGCTCAGCTCGGCGGATGCGCAGCTCTACGATCTCGACACGCCGTCGGTCAACGTCACACTCGACGTCGACGAGCTTCAGGCTGTCGCCTTCACCGCCACGCCGAAGACCATCTCGTCCATCACCGGGCGGATGTACATCGATGAGGCGACGAAGAACGATCAGTTCGATGCCGGCAATGAGGAGAACCTCACGATCGCCGACGTCGACGTCGTGATCGAGGGTGTCTCCGTCGGCGTGTTCGACACGATCCAGACGGATGCGAATGGTGAGTACGAGCTGTCGGGTCTTCCCGCAGCGAGCTACCGCATCTCGCTCGACACGACGCCGTTCGACGGCGCGGTCGCGCTCGGCACGCAGAATGACGTGGTGATCACGCTCGCCGTGGCCGACGACGAAACCGTCGACTTCGGCTTCGACATCGTCGAGCAGACCATTGTCGCAGGTGCCTTCCTTGGTGCGGACGAGGACAACGGTCCGTCCGGTGTCGCTCCGCGGGTCGAAGAGATCCCGGGTGTGGACATCGACCTGTATGTCACAGCGCAGGCCGCGAACAACGCGCCTGGCGCGGGCTTCCTCAACGACGGTGACACCGACGCCGATGGAACGGCAGCGATCACCTTCGATCGTGCCGACGACACCGATCCGTTCGGTGGTCCGTCGGACAACGTAGTCTTCGCCATCGTCGGCGGGCTCCCGGCCGCATTCGCCGGACTCGCTCAGAATGGTGAGGCCGTGATCGAGGTTCCGTTCCCGGCAACCGACTCCCTCGTCACGTCGGACGACGTGTTCGACTACCTGAATGGTGCGGTGACGGTCGGGCTGAAGGTTCAGGAGATCGACGGTGACACGTACGCGGGCATCAACGTATTCGGTAAGGTCGACACGACCACCACGCCGGCTCCGATTGACGTGAACACGGACGCCGACGGCTTTGTCTACACGACGCTCGCGATCGATGAGTACTTCTTCCAGACGGGTCGCAACTGGGGTCTCTTCACGGACCCCGCCATCCCGAATGTCCCGAGCGGGCCGGGTGGAACGACCTTCACCGAGACGTTCGACGAGGCGGCGGGAGCCACGGATGGTTCGTGGCTGTCGTTCGAGTACGATGGGACGTCGCTCCCGACCGACACGGTTTTCATCGGTACGGCCAACCTGGCGTGGGATGAAGTGATCGTCCGTGGTCGCGCCTTCCGGGAGTTCAACGAGTCCGAAGGCTTCCAGGCCGGAGAGGACCTCGTCGGTGCTTCCACGACGACCGCGTTCCCGACGCTTCAGCGCGACGACATGGGAACCTGGGTGGACGTGGCCTCGGCCACTCCGAACAACCCGGGCGGAGGATTCAACTTCTTCGCGGTTCCGGTGGGCCCGACGTACCGCCTGTTCGGTGACGTCAACCCCGGATTCGATCCGGAGTGGGCCGTTCTCGACGACACCTTCGTCGACGTGATGGCCGACGGTTCGGACCAGCTCACGGATGTCTGCCCGCTTCAGGAAGCTGGCACGACCACGTTTGCCAACTGCGGAACGTTCGCCGTGAAGGCCCAGAACAACACGCTCAGCGGAACGGTCCTGTACCGCGACGGTTCGGACGTGCCGGACGGCACCGAGCTGATGATCAGCGTGAATGCGGATAGCACGGTCCAGGGCCGCGCGTCCTCGATCGGTGACACGGTTGTCACCACGACGGCTGGAGCGTTCACCACGAACGCCACCGTTCGCGAGGGCTACTACAAGGTCACGCCGGTCAACGACGTGCCCGCGGTCTTCTTCGCCGAGACCACCAATGGTGACGCGGAGGACAGCGACGTACGTGGTGCTTCCCAGGCCATCGTCGTTCCGGACGAGGCTGGGTTCCAGGCGCTGACGCCTGCGGCGTTCCATGCCCACAGGACGGATGCGACGATCCGTGGGTACGTCGTGAACGATCGCGACGAAGATGGAAACGTTGTCGACACCAATGAAGGACTCGTTGGTGCCGTCGTCACGCTGTATTCGAACGACGGTGCCGTCGATGACGACATCGATGCCGACTCGGTTGTCGCGACTGCGACGATCGACGCCGATGGTCTGTTCCTCTTCGAGGATCTCGTGACGCGCCGCTACAACATCGAAGCGGTCGCTCCGGGTTCGGAGATCGTTCTCTCCGACGGTGTGGTGGCTGAGACGCAGTACTCGGTCGTCCCGGACAATTCGGACATCGACATCAACGCAGCGCCGACGGCGGCTCTCCCGTTCTGGGACTTCGAGACGTCGATGATCATGAACACGGGTGAGGCCGGCGAGCAGGACAGCTACTTCACCTTCCTCTTCACCGATGGAACGTACTCCGGTACGGTCATCAACGATGAGGATGATTCGGCGGTGGGCAGCATGAGCATCCAGATCACGCGCTGCGACGCGTACGGGGCTCCGCTGCCGCTCATTCCGACGGCTGGTGACTGCACCGACAACGCCGGTACGTCTGCGGCCGGCACGTTCCAGAATACGCTTACCGCGAATGACGGAACGTATTCCTTCGACAACCTCCGAGAGGGCGTCTACCAGGTCACGATTCAGACGGCTTCGGCTGGTGATAGTGACGGTGCCTTCCTTCCGGGCAGCACGACCGGAAATGGCACGGCCTCGGAGACGTTCGTCTTCTTCATCGACGGGACCGAGGATCTCGAGCAGATCGAGTTCCGCGTGGACAACTGATGAGTTGACGCGAAGGAAAGCCTCGTAACGAGGTTCGCCCCCCGTTCCGGTTCGCCGGGGCGGGGGGCTTCTCGTTGGGGGGCGCGCCGCTATGGCGATGGAGGGACGAGCGGGGCATGTGGTCGCCCTGCTCCACATGCAGAAGCGCCCCGGTCGACGTCGAGTCGGCCGGGGCGCTTCTGTGTTCGGGGGCGCGCGGCCCGGTCGGGTCGGGGCGCTCCGGTGTTCCGCGGGGGCGCGTGGCCCGGTCGGGTCGGGGCGCTCCGGTGTTCCGCGGGGGTCGCGCGGCCCAGTCGGGCCAAGGCGCTCAGTCCTGGGTGATCAGGCCCATCAGCTCGAGCTCACGGTCGACATCGGCGAGGAGGTTCCACTTCTCGTCCAGCGGGAGAAAGGCGTGCTCGAAGCCGGTTCGCGCGACGGTGGCGAGTTCACGTGGAGTGAACCCGAGATCGGTGTGCGCAGCCAGATACTCTTCGGTCAGAGTGGTGCCGGAGACGAGCCGGTTGTCGGTTCCGAGAGAGATCGGGATTCCCAGGTCGTAGTAGCGGCGCGCGGGGTGATGCGCGACCTCCTTCGCGACGCGGGTCTGCACGTTGGACGTGAGGCAGACCTCGAGGCAGATGCGGTGGTCCCGCACGTATGTCTCCAGGCGCCGGTCCTCCTGCAGCCGTGTCCCGTGGCCGATCCGATGCGCTCGTCCCTCGACAAGGGCCTGGCGGATCGAATCCGCACCCCAGGCCTCACCCGCGTGTACGGTCCGAGCCAGGTCGCCACGCGCGGCGATCGTGAAGGCCTCCGCATGATTGGCGGCGGGGTTGCCCGCCTCACCCGCGGCGAGGTCGAAGGCTACGACGCCCCGGTCTCGATGCGCGACAGCGAGGTCGGCGAGGGCGCACGACACGGAGACGTCCCAGTGTCGCAGCGCGCACACGATGACGCCCCAGCGGATACCGGTCTCCTCGGCGGCTCGCCGAAGGCCTCGAATCGGGGCCCGGAGCGCCTCGTCGAGGGCGAGGTCGCCCTCCGTGTTGAGCGCAGGGCACCAGCGGACCTCGACGTACCGAACGTTCTCGGCGTGATGATCCAGAGCGAGCTCGTACGCGATCCGTTCCAGGGCCTCCGCGTCCTGCATGACGGACAGCGTCCACGTGAACCGCTTGAGGTACTCGTCCAGATCGGCGGCATCGTCCGCGACCATCATGCGTGCCAGCTCGTCGGGCGTCTGCGCGGGGAGAGTCACGTCGCGCTCCCGGGCGAGCTCCAGCATGGTGTCCGGTCGGAGGCTGCCGTCCAGATGGACGTGGAGTTCGGGCTTGGGAAGGGCCTGGAGGAGATCGCGAATGTTCATCGGTGGGAACCGGTTCGTCGCTCACCCGGTCGACCGACCGACGCGAGCTGTATCGGTGGGGCGGACTCAGCAGATGGGCCCGCGGTTCCCCGGCGCGTAGCCCTTCTCCACATCCACGAGCGGGGCGGGATAGTCACCCGAGAAGCAGGCGTCGCAAAAGGGGCCCGCCTCCTCGACTGCGGCGATCATGCCGTCGAGCGACAGGTAGCCGAGGGAGTCGAGTCCGAGCTCCGCACGGATCTCCTGCACGTCCCGGGTCGAGCCGATCAGCTCTTCACGGGACGGCATGTCGATGCCGTAGAAGCAGGGGTGCTGGACCGGGGGCGACGCGATGCGCATGTGGACCTCCTTCGCACCGGCGTTCCGGAAGAACTTGGCGAGAGAGCGGGATGTGGTCCCACGGACGAGGGAGTCGTCGACGACGATGATCCGCTTGCCGTCCACCACCTCCCGCACCGGGTTGTACTTCATGCGCGCGCCGAAGTCCCGGTCCGCCTGGGAGGGCTTGATGAACGTCCGCCCCACGTAGTGGTTGCGGAGAAGACCGAGCTCGTAGGGGATCCCGCTCTCCTCCGCGTATCCGAGTGCCGACGAATTCGCGGAGTCCGGCACGGGAATGACGCAGTCCGCATCGATCGGATGCTCGCGGGCGAGCTGGCGGCCGAAGCGTCGTCGCGCTCGGTCCACGCTGACGCCCCAGAGCCGCGAGTCCGGCCGGGCGAAGTAGACGAGCTCGAATACGCAGGGCGCCTGCCGGTCCACCGGCTCGAGTGGCCGCAGGTTCTTGATCTTTCCGTTGCGGACCTTGAGCACCTCGCCGGGCTGCACGTCACGCACATACTCGGCGCCGACGATGTCGAGGGCGCAGGTCTCCGAGGCGAGGACGATTCCGTCACCCATGCGCCCGATCACGAGCGGCCGGAACCCCCGGGAGTCCCGAGCCGCGTAGAGGGTGTCGCCGATCGAGAAGACGAGCGAGAAGGCGCCCTCGAGGTGCGAGAGCGCGTCGTCGACCTTGTGGTCGATCGTCTCGTGCCGCGAGCGTGCCATGAGGTGGACGATGACCTCCGAGTCGTTGGTCGACTGGAAGATCGCCCCGGCTTCGACGAGCCGCGTCCGCAGGTCGACCGCGTTCGTGAGATTCCCATTGTGGGAGACCGCCAGATCGCCGTCGGCGTACGTCGCGACGATGGGCTGGGCGTTCCGCGCGCCGCCGCCGCCCGCCGTGGAGTAGCGGACGTGCCCGAGCGCGGTCGACCCCTCGAGCCGCGAAATGGCGTCGGGGCCGAAGACGTCGGACACGAGCCCGAGGTCCTTGTGGACCCGCGCCGTTCCCTTGTCGTCCACCGCGACGATCCCGGCCGCCTCCTGCCCGCGATGCTGGAGCGAATAGAGCCCGAGAAAGGCGAACTCCGCGGCGTTGGGAACGCCGGAGAAGCCGACGACTCCACACTCCTCGTGGGGACGATCGTCGGCGTCCGCGGTGCGGATCGCCTCGACGGCGGGGAGTGGCTTCACTGGGCTGGGCTCCTGATGGCTGGCGTCCGGGTGTCGATGACGTCGCTTGGGATCTCGATGATCGTTCGTCCGCGTGTGGGTGGCGCGCCCTCTGACCTAGTCGTGCGCCGCGTCCGGAGTCGTCGCCACCGGGGCGTCCATCCTTCGCGGCAGCGCATTCCCACGGGACTCGACGATGTCGCCTGCCTCAACCCGGAGCTCCCGGTCACGCAGGGAGATGGACAGACCCGCTTCCGCCTCCGTCACTGTACCGATGCGCCGTACCGGTACGCTGTACTCGCGAATCAGTTCGACGAGGTCGTCGGCGTCTTCGGGGGCACAGGAGAGCAGAATCCGCCCCTGGGCCTCACCGAACAGCAGCGGGACCGCGGGGATCGAGTCCTTGAGCGTCACCTCGAACCCGACCGCGCACTCACCGCCCACGGCGCACTCTGCAAGCGCGATCGCGATGCCGCCCTCAGCACAGTCGTGCGCCGACTTCACCACTCCGCCCCGGATCGCGGCCAGAACCGCCTGCTGGAGCGATCGCTCCAGAAAGAGGTCGACGGCGGGCGGCGGGCCCGCCACGAGGTCGTGGAAGTGGTAGAGGTACTCGGAGCCACCGAGCTCGTTGGTGTTGTCACCGAGCTGAAGGATCACGTCGCCGGGATCACGGAACGCCATCCGGGTGACGTGATCGATGTCGCCGATCACGCCCACCATGCCCACGACGGGCGTCGGATAGATGGCGACGCCGTCGGTCTCGTTGAACAGGGAGACGTTCCCGCCGGTGACAGGGGTCTCGAAGAAGGCGCACGCCTCGGCCATGCCGGTGACGGCTTCCTTCATCTGGTGGTAGATGTGCGGCTTCAGCGGGCTGCCGAAGTTCAGGTTGTTCGTGATCGCCGTGGGCAGCGCGCCCGTGCACACGAGGTTGCGGGCGGCCTCGGCCACCGCGATCACAGCGCCCTGCTTCGGACTCAGGTACACGTAGCGGCCATTGCAGTCCGTGGTCGCGGCCACCGCGCGCTTCGTGCCGCGGATCCGCACGACGCCGGCGTCGCTGCCCGGCGGAACGACCGTGCCGGTGCGGACGGTGGTGTCATACTGATTGTAGATCCAGCGCCGCGATCCGAGGTTCGGCGAGTCGAAGAGGTCGACCCACGCCTCCGCCAGATCCCGGGCGGGCTCGTCCGCCTCGGGCAGCTCCATGTCGCGGAGCGCCGCGATCTCGGGGCTCTCGACGCCCTCCCGCTGGTAGGTCGGGCAGCCGTCGACCAGGGGCATGCCGGGGATCTCGCACACGGTCGTTCCGTCCTCCGTGACCCGGAACATGCCGTCGTCCGTGACCCGGCCGATCACCTCGGCCTCGAGCTCCCACTTCTCCAGGATCTTCTGCACCTCCGCCTCGTGGCCGACCTTCGCCACGACGAGCATGCGCTCCTGCGACTCCGAGAGCAGGATCTCGTACGGGGTCATGCCCCTCTCGCGCACGGGCACGAGCGCGGCGTCGATCTCGACGCCGGTGCCCGAACGGCTGGCCATCTCGGTGGCGGAGGAGGTGAGGCCGGCGGCGCCCATGTCCTGGATACCGACGATGTGGCCCGACTTGATCAGCTCGAGCGACGCCTCCAGCAGCAGCTTCTCGGTGAAGGGATCCCCCACCTGCACCATCGGGCGGCTTTCGACGTCGTCCGTCTCGCTGAGCTCCTCGGAGGCGAAGGTGGCACCGTGAATCCCGTCGCGGCCCGTGCGGGCACCGACGGCCATGAGCGGATTCCCCACGCCCTCGGCCACGCCGGTGATGAGGTCGTCGTGCCTCATGAGCCCGAGGCACATGGCGTTCACGATGGGATTGCCCTCGTACCCGCGGTCGAAGTGTACCTCGCCGCCGATGTTGGGGATTCCCACGCAGTTGCCGTAGTCGCCGATGCCCTTCACGACGCCGCCGAACAGGTAGCGCACGCGCCCCGTGTCGAGGTCGCCGAACCGCAGCGAGTCGAGCACCGCGATCGGGCGCGCGCCCATCGTGAAGATGTCGCGCAGGATGCCGCCCACACCCGTCGCCGCGCCCTGGTACGGCTCGACGGCGGAGGGGTGGTTGTGCGATTCGATCTTGAAGGCGAGCGCGTAGCCGTCGCCGATGTCGATGACACCCGCATTCTCACCCGGGCCCTGAATGACCCACGGGGCCTCGGTCGGGAGCAGCTTCAGCAGCGGCTTCGAATTCTTGTAGCCGCAGTGCTCCGACCACATCGCGCTGAACACGCCGAGCTCCGTGAAGGTCGGGGTCCGACCCATGATGCGCTCGATGCGCTCGTACTCCTCGGGCGAGAGACCGTGATCGGCGACAACGTCGGGGGTGATCTCCGGATCGCCGGCGCGGGGATCCACGGAGCCGGGGCGGAGCGCACGTGTCCCCCGGGGCGCCGAATCGGGTGCCGGTGTGGGGTCGCTCATCGGCCTGCTCCCACGGTATCGGCCCCGGCGCTGCCGGCAAGAGAGGAGATGAGCGACTCGAACAGTGGAACGCCGTCCGTCGACCCGAGCAGCGATTCCATCGCCCGCTCGGGGTGCGGCATCATGCCCATCACATTGCCCTCTTCGCTGATGATCCCTGCGATGTTCGCCGTGGATCCGTTCGGATTGGATTCGGGCGAGGCCGCGCCGTCGGCGTCGACGTAGCGGAACAGGACGAGGTCGTCCCCCTCGAGGCGCGCCAGGGTCTCGGCGTCGGCTCGGTAGTTCCCCTCCGCATGCGCGAGCGGAACGCGAATGACCTGCCCGGCGTCGTACCCACGCGTGAAGGGGGTGTCCGTCCGCTCGACCCGCATGCGGCAGTCCTCGCTCTGGAAGCGGAGGCTCTCGTTGCGAATGAGCGCGCCGGGGAGCAGCCCCGCCTCGCAGAGGATCTGGAAGCCGTTGCAGACGCCGACCACCGGCCCACCCGCCTCCGCGAACGGAACGACGTCCTCCATGATCGGACTGAAGCGCGCGATGGCACCCGCCCGGAGGTAGTCGCCGTAGCTGAAGCCGCCCGACAGCATCACGGCGTCGACCCCGTCGAGACCTCGATCGCGGTGCCACCTGAATTCGGGGTTGCCCCCGACCTGCTTCACCGCCTGATACAGATCGTAGTCGCAGTTCGACCCGGGAAAGGTGACGACGGCGACGCGCATCAGCTCTGCTCCGCCTGGTCGGGCCCCGCCTGATCTACCTTCGGCTGATCCGTCTTCGGCAGATCGGTCTGGACGCTGTCGATCTCGAAGTCTTCGGTCACCGGATTCGCGAGCAGCTTCTCGCACATGGCGGTGGCGTCAGCTCGAGCGGCCTCCTCCGACTCCGCCTCGATCTCGAGGTGGATCGCCTTGCCGACGCGAACGTCGTCCACCCCGGTCCAGCCGAGAGAGTGGAGAGCGTGGTGGATGGCTTTCCCCTGAGGATCGAGGATGCCGGGGCGGGGGGTCACACGAATCTCGAGACGGTATCGCTTCACGCGTCGTTCTCCCGGGAGAATCGCCCGGATCGTGCCGGGCCGGGGTTGATTTCGCCGTAGTCCAGCGCCCGCACCGACGTGTCGTCGTGGCCGTCTTCCTCCTCGTCGAGAAGGGGGTCACGCTCGGGGAGCCGATCGAGGAGCCCGAACAGCACGGACTTCAGCAGGCCCCACGCCACGTAGATCACGAGAGCGGAGAAGAAATAGTATCGCGGAATCGTGACCGCGAGGAAGACCAGAGTGAGAATCGAAGCCGTCGCGAATCGACCCTTCCAGGTGCGGAATCCGATGCGCGGCACCTTGGCATACGGGACGTGGCTCATGAGGAGTACGCCGAGCAGCACGATGCTCACGCCCATGATGTCGGTCCAGGGCCAGTCTTCCAGCCACGTCTGGAAGAAGGATGTCTGACTGAAGGGGTACCAGGAGGCGATCAGCATCCCGGCCGAGGGTGACGGCAGACCGTTGAAGTGGCTCCGCGCCTCGCCGCCCTGCTCGACGTTGAATCGGGCCAGGCGGACGACGACCGCGGTCACGTAGACGTAGGCCAGGACCCAGCTCCAGGCCGCATCGAAGAAGAAGAGTTCGTAGGCGATGAAGGCCGGCGCCACGCCGAAGGAAATCGCATCGACGAGCGAATCGAGTTCGGCGCCGAACTTCGATCCCGTGCGGGTGAACCGTGCCACCCGTCCATCCAGCATGTCGAGCACGCCCGCGATGATGATGAACCACCCGGCCCACTCGAAGTCGCCTCGGGTCGCCGCGACGATGCCGTAGATCCCGAAGAACAGGTTCCCGAGGGTGAAGGCGGACGGCAGGATGATGATCCCGCGCTGCATCCGCGGTGGCGGCCGATCGGCGGCGGGGCGATCGATCATCGGGTGGCTCCACCGCGTTCCACGTCGGACGCCGCCGGCGTAGCCCATTCGTCGAGCTCCACTCCGGTCACCCGTCGGAATGCGTCCAGGTACCGATCGGTCGCAGCGGCCACCACGTCGGGCGAGAGGTCGGGCGGCGGTGGCTGCTTGTTCCAGTCGGGGAGAGCATCCAGCCAGTCCCGGATCGGCTGCTTGTCGAGAGAGGGCTGACCGCGTCCCGGCTCGTAGGTCTCCTGCGGCCAGAACCGAGACGAGTCCGGCGTCATGACCTCATCGATGAGAACCACCGCATCCTGGTCGTCGAGCCCGAACTCCAGCTTGGTGTCGGCGAGAATGATCCCGCCACGACGCAGCGTGTCGCGGCCGTACCCGTAGACCCGGAGCGAGAGATCTCTCAGTTCGGACGCTCGCTCCTCGCCGATCGCCTCGACCATGCGGCCGAAGGTGATGTTCTCGTCGTGGCCCTCCTGCGCCTTGGTCGCGGGCGAGAAGATGGGAGGGTCGAGCCGGTCGCTCTCGCGCAGTCCGACCGGGAGAGGTTCACCGGCGAGTGTCCCGTGGTCCCTGTACTCCCGCCAGGCGGAGCCGGACAGGTACCCACGGACCACGCACTCGACGAGCACCGGGCGGGTCCGCTGGACGAGCATCGCCCGCCGGGCCCAGTGCTCCCGCGACGACTCGAGCTCGGGATGCGCCGACACGATCTCCTGCTCGTCGGCCGAAATCAGGTGATGACGCAGCCCCAGATCCGCCTCGAGCCGGCTCAGCCACCAGACGGTGATCTGCGTGAGCACCTCACCCTTTCGCGGGATCGGCTGGGGCAGCACGACGTCGAACGCGCTCACGCGGTCGGATGCGACCATGAGGAGTCGGTCGGTCCCGACTTCGTAGACGTCCCGAACCTTTCCACGCCGGAAGAGCGGCAGGTCGATGGGCCGGGGACGGCGCACGTCGGCGTCCTCCGTCATGTCGGTCTTCCGGAGACGGGTTCGGCGCCGGGGCCGGGTCGTCGCAGGCTCATACTCGGACTTCCGGTGCGCCGACCCGCTCGCGAGCGGCCGAGAGGTAACGGTCCAGCAGCGGCTGGACGGTCCCGGCGAGCATGCGGTCGACCTGCTCCGGAGCCCGTCCGACGAAACGCTGACCGGCGATCAGCGAACGAACCTCCTCCGCCGTCGTCCCGAAGGCGTCGTCGGAGGCGATGCGGTCGACCAGGTCCGAGGCGCGGCCCTCCTTCATCTCGCCCGCGGCGGCGAGCGCATGGCGCCGAATCTTCTCGTGCAGCTCCTGGCGATCCCCCCCGGCCTTGGTGGCCTTCATGAGGATGGTCTCGGTCGCCATGAAGGGGAGGTGCTCTTCGAGGTTCTTCGCGATCACGGCGGGATTCACGACCAGTCCCCGCGCGACATTCTCGACCAGCACCAGCGCACCGTCGAGGGCGAGATAGGCGTCGGGAATT
>JGI12109J20283_11314152_pt1 | contig 135124 bp, 123 predicted proteins | sample ElkSlonscriptome_12_FD_20283 | JGI IMG/M metagenome (IMG submission 20283) | reverse complement strand
GACAGCTGGACGGACGGGGCGCAGAACCACCAGCCGGACAGCGAAGGCCCTTGGGACGTGCGCAAGGCGATCGCCAAGCGGGTCTACCGCGAATGGATGCCGGTCTCGGACGAACCCTATGCCACCTACGACATCGGCGACCTCGCGACGATCTTCCGGCTCGACACGCGGCTGGAGGGGCGCAACGAACAGCTCGATCTCGGCACCGTGCTTGAAGGCGCGAGCGATCCCGAGGCCGCGCTCGCCGCGCTGGTGAAGTTCCGCGAAGGCGACTGGGCGGACCCTTCGCGCCAGTTGCTCGGCGAAGCGCAGGAGCAATGGCTGGCCGAAGGCCTCGCCGCCTCGACCGCGCGAGGGGCGACGTGGCAGGTGCTCGCGCAGCAGGTGCTGATGGGCAATCTCAGGAGCCCCGCCGCGCTTGCCGAGCAGGCCGGTGGCAGCCTGCCCGATTTCATTCGCCAGCGGATGATGGCGGCGGCGATGGCGAGCCGTGTCGGCCTGCCGCTCAACATGGATGCCTGGGACGGCTATCCCGCCGCGCGCGAACGGGTGTTCAAGGCCGCGCTCGAAGCCGATGCGAACCTGCTGGTGCTCGCGGGCGACACGCACAATGCCTGGGCCTTCGACCTCGATCACGCGGGCGCGAAGGTGGGCGTCGAAGTGGGCGTGCAGGGGACGACATCGCCTGGTTTCGAAAGCTATCTCTCCTTCGTTCCGCCCGCCGATCTCGCGAACGCGCTGGTGGCCGAGAACGCGCAATTGCAATGGGCCGACACCGCGCAGCGCGGCTACATGACGGTCGAGCTGACCCCCGCGCGCGCAACCACCGAATTCCGTTTCGTCGACACGATCAGGACGCGCTCGACCCGCCTCGCGGGCACGAAGCGGGTCTCGGTCGGGGCGGGCGCGCGCACGCTCGAGGTCTGAGGGTCAATCCCGACTGAAGATGTCCTCGATCGCAAGGTCGAACACCTCGGCGATGCGAAAGGCAAGCGGGAGCGAGGGGTCGTAGCGGCCCTTCTCGATCGCGTTGACGCTCTGGCGGCTGACTTCGAGCCGGTCGGCAAGGTCGGCTTGCGACCAGTCCCGCTCGGCGCGCAGCACTTTCAGACGGTTCTTCATGAGGGCTTTTCACCCTCGTGATCGGCCTCAGCCACCCGCTCCCGGCGGCTGACAAGGGCCTGACCGATGCCGAGCCCAATCGCCCAAACCGGCAGCACCCACCACGCCCAGATGTGCGGGACGAGGCCGAAGGTTTCCAGAAATCCCCACGTCGTGCCCAGCACGAGCACAAGGCCGAGCCCGATGATCGCCGATAAGCTGGCGCGGTGGCGCAGGTATTCGTCCTGCTCTTCGACCAGATAACAGGCCATCACGACGATCATCGCAAGCGTGGGCAGGGTCGGCAGCAGGGTGACCGCATAGGCCAGCGGCCCTGCCGGCATACCTTCGTTGTAGATCCCCATCGCGATCAGCATGCCCGCGACATAGGCCAGCGATGCCAGCATGAACCGCGTATTGTAGCGCATCAGCGCGCGGCTGCCATAGACCCGCACCACGTGTTCGCCCGAGAAGCGCCAGGTAATGGCCACGGCGATCGCGATTATCGTTGCGAGCATAACGATCGCTGCGATCCCGCCGATACGGTTATAGGCAAACAGCAGTAGGGGTGTGCCGATGCCCACGAGCATTCCAAGCCACGGGCCCGGCGTGTCCCACAGGTCGGCTTGCTTAGTTTTTTCGCGTGTCATCATGCCGCCCCCCAGGTTCCATGCTGCACCCGGTTGAGGGCCGCCCCCACGATCAGCCCGGCGAACCAGATGGCCGCCCACCACCACGCGTCGAGATGGGGCACGAGATCGGCGCTTTCGAGGAAGCCCCAGACCGAGGCGGCGCTGAGGGCGACGGCGGTTGCGACAAGCGCCTGACGCACGGTCAGCATGCGCAGGAATTCGTCCTCCTCTTCGACCATCAGCCGCCCGATCGCCCAGAACACGCCGATGATGGCAAGGCCGGGCAGCAGCGCGAGCAGGACGCGGACCGCCTGCGGCCCCGTTTCATCGCCGAAGAACGACAGCGAGGCGACGGCGACGAGGTAGAGCGAGGTGAACAGCGCGGTCCGCTTGACATAGCGCGCCTGCGCGAGCCCGCGCGAGCCGGCCTCGGCCTTGCTGCGCGCGGAAAGCTGGGCGGCGCGGAACACGGCGGCAAGGAGCGCGAGCGGGACGAGCGCGAGGACGAGAACTATCTCCAGCCCCTCGATGGCGCCGGTCCATCTGAGCAGGCCGAGCGCGAGCGAGCTGGCGACGAACAGCCCGGCCCAGAAATGGGGTCCGCGTCCCAGGAATCCCGTGCGCGGATCGCTGTCGGGCCGGGAGGAGGCGGCGTTCACTGGAGGCATCCGCGCCCGCAGGGCGTGTCGGACTGGAGGCTGCCCCAGGCGGCGCCGGTGAGGCCGAAGACGATGCCCGCGGTGGCGGGATCGCTGACCCCCTGCGACTGCATGACGAAGGCGACGAGGACGATGACGCAGGCCCATGCGAGGGCCGGGATGATGGTGCTGGTGTTGGACATGGTGACAAGCTCCCTTGTAACTATGGAAAGCACACTTGTCATTCTCTGCGCACAATGTCAAGCAACCTTTCCAAAAAGGAGCGCGAGCTTGCCTCTCCCCGGCTGACTTTGATCAACTTGCGCGTGACAATCGCCTGTTGGGAGATTATCTCCCCTCCATGGCACGAGCGCTGACCAGCCCCATGACGACTATCACCTCCGGTTTCCGGGGGCGGGCTTTCGCGCACTAGCGACAGGCTACGCCGCCCGGCCGACGGGCGGTGCGGTGTCCTCCCGAAATCGGCCATTCCTAGGCAACACCGCTCTTCCGGTGCGCGTCCGCTTGTGGCAGGGCGCACCCCAAGTAAGACGGACTGCGAGATAAATGACCGAACTGCTCAAAATCAGCCTTCCCGACGGATCGGTGCGCGAAATGGCGCCGGGCTCGACCCCCGCCGATGTCGCCGCCGCGATCGGGCCGGGCCTCGCCAAGGCCGCTCTCGCCGCGAAGGTGAACGGCGAGGTGCGCGATCTTTGCCGCCCCTTCGATAGCGATGCCGAACTCGCGCTCATCACCGCAAGGGACGAGGAAGAGGCGCTCGAACTCGTCCGGCACGATTATGCTCACGTCCTCGCCGAGGCAGTGCAGGCGCTGTATCCCGGCACGCAGATCACGTTCGGCCCCGCGACCGATGACGGTTTCTATTACGACGTGAAGGCGCCCGAAAACCGCGAGCCTTTCTCGATGGACGACCTGCCCGCCATCGAGGAGAAGATGCGCGAGATCATCAGGGCGGACAAGCCGCTGCGCCGCGAAGTGTGGAGCCGCGAGCAGCTGATCGCGAAATGGGAAAGCGAGGGCGAGAGCTTCAAGGCCGAATGGGCGAAGGAACTGCCCGAGAACGAGGAACTGACGGTCTATTGGTCGGGCGATGACTGGCTCGACATGTGCCGCGGTCCGCATCTCGAAAGCACCGGCAAGCTCGATCCGCAGGCGTTCAAGCTGATGCGCGTCGCCGGGGCCTACTGGCGCGGTGACCAGAGGAACGCGCAGCTCACGCGCATCTACGGCACCGGCTGGCTCAACAAGAAGCAATTGAACGCCCACCTCACCCGGCTTGAGGAAGCGGCCAAGCGCGACCACCGCAAGCTGGGCCGCGAGATGGACCTGTTTCACCTCCAGGAAGAGGCGCATGGCAGCGTCTTCTGGCACCCCAAGGGCTATCGCATCTGGCGCGAGCTCGAAAGCTACATGCGTCGCCGCATGGATGCGGGCGGATATCGCGAGATCAAGACGCCGCAGGTGATGGACGCTCGCCAGTGGGAACAATCCGGCCATTGGGGCAAGTACCGCGAGAACATGTTCGTCATCCCCGACGAGGTCCCGAACACCGAAGAAGGTGCGGAGCTGATCTCGAAGGACGCCGACTGGATGGCGCTGAAGCCGATGAACTGCCCGGCGCACGTGCTGGTCTTCAAGCAGGGCATCACCTCATATCGCGACCTGCCGATCCGGCTGGGCGAGATGGGCTGCTGCCACCGCAACGAACCGCACGGCGCGCTCCACGGCCTGATGCGCGTGCGCCAGTTCACGCAGGACGACGCGCATATCTTCTGCACGGAAAGCCAGGTGGTCGAGGAAGTGCGCAAGTTCTGCGAACTTGCCGACAGCGTCTACCAGCATTTCGGCTTCACCTATGAAATCAAGCTCGCGACCCGGCCCGAGCAGCGCTACGGTTCGGATGCGGACTGGGACAAGGCCGAGCAGGAACTGCGCGACGCGGTGGCCGAAGCGGGCATGGCGAATGACGAATTCGGCTGGGAGGAATTGCCGGGCGAGGGCGCATTCTACGCGCCCAAGCTCGAATGGCACCTGACCGATGCGATCGGGCGCACCTGGCAGGTCGGCACGATCCAGTCCGACCGCGTCCTGCCGGAAAGGCTCGATGCTAGCTATGTCGGCGAGGACGGCGAAAAGCACCGCCCGGTCATGCTGCACCGCGCGATCTTCGGCTCCTACGAACGCTTCATCGGCATATTGCTCGAACATTTCGCCGGGCGGCTTCCCGCATGGCTCGCGCCGGTTCAGGCGGTGGTCGCCACCATCGTTTCCGATGCCGATGACTATGCGAAGGAGGCCACGGCGAAGCTCGCCGCGGCGGGGCTGCGCGTAGACAGCGACCTTCGCAATGAGAAGATCAATTACAAGGTGCGCGAACACTCGCTTGCCAAGGTCCCCTACCTGCTGGTGGTGGGCAAGCGCGAGGCGGAGGAAGGCACGGTTGCGATGCGCATTCTCGGCGAGAAGGAGCAGCGCGTCCTGTCCCTGGACGAAGCGATTGCGCTGATCGGCGAGGCGGCGACCCCGCCCGATCTCGCGTAAGCAGGTCTAGAAGGGAAGCGGCTGGCCCGCGAGGATCAGCGCGAGTGCGGTCGCGGTGACGATCGCCGTGCGCAGGATCGCTTCGTGCCGGAGCGCGATCTGCGCCCGGGTAGCGGCGGTGAGGGCGATGGTTCTGCACATGCACGCCAGTTTCCGCGCCAAACCCTAACGAAGCGTTAAGGGACCGCGGGCATCTGCTGGCTGGCGCAGTGAAAGCCTCCGCCTCCGGCCAGAACAGCATCGGCGCGAAGGCCGACGGTCTTGCGGTCCGGGAACAGCGCGGCGATTGCTTCAACCCCGGCATCGTCGTTCGGCGACCCGAAAACCGGCACGACGACACGGTTCGAGGTGATCGCGAAATTGACATAGCTTGCGGGCTCGATCCTGCCTTCCCGCTCGATCCGGCCGGGCGAGGGGATGCGAACGGCCTCGATCCCGGCCCCGGCCGCGCGGCTGGCGGCGTCATCGTAGATCGCGGCATTGGGGTCGTCCCGGCCCGCCGGCTCGGGCACGACGAGCCGGTTTTCGCCGACGAAGCGCGCAAGATTGTCGACATGGCCGTCGGTGTGGTCGTTCACCAATCCTTCGCCGAGCCAGACCACCCGGGTAAAGCCGAGCCGGGCGGCGAGTTCTTCCTCTATGGCCGCGCGGCTCATGGAAGGGTTGCGGTTGGGGTTGAGCAGGCATTGCTCGGTCGTCACGCAGAGGCCCGTGCCGTCGGTATCGACCGCGCCGCCTTCGAGTATCATCGGCGAATGGCTGACGGATAGCCCGGCATCGCGCGCGATCGTCTCTCCGACGCTTTCATCGCCCGGCATCTTGTATTTCCCGCCCCAGCCGTTGAAGGCGAAGCGGATTGCGCGCCGTTCGACCCCGTCCATCACCACCAGCGGGCCGGTATCCCGCAGCCAGACATCGCCATAGGTCCGCCGCTCAAGCGTCACGGCATCGCTCGTCAGGGTGCGGGCGCGGGCCTCGTTCGCATCGTCGCGGACCAGCAGGCGGACCTGCTGCCCGCTCTCCGCCACCGCATTGGCGAAGGCCGCGATCTGCTCCTGTGCGGGCGCGAGAAAGCCGGGCCATTCCTCGGCAAGATGGGGAAAGCCGATCCACAGCCAGTCCTGCTTCGCCCATTCGGGCGGCATCGTCGCGGCCATGGCGGCTCTCCCCCTCGCTCAGCAGCCCGCGCCGGAAGCGGCGCAGCTCTGGTCGCGAATGCCGCGGAACTCATCGCCCTCGTTCCAGTTCGGCCAGCTTGTGCTCGTCGCCATCGCCCGGCCGATCCGGTAGAACAGCTGGAGATCGGCCATCACGCCCGACCAGTCCCAGTTCTCGTCATATTCGTCCTTGGGACCGTGATAGCGATTGGCGCGGTAATCCTCGGCGATCGCCTTGCCAGCCTCGCGACCGCCATCGATCAGGTCCTGCCCGCCATCGACATAGAGCATCGGCACCCCGCGCTTGGCGAAGGCGAAATGGTCGGACCGGTAGTAATAGCCCGCCTCGGGGCTCGGGTTCGGGGTCGCGACGCGCCCGTCGGCGACCAGCCCCGCCTCGAGAAAGGCGTCGAGCTGCGACTTGCCCGGCCCGACGACCGTGACGTCGCGCGCGGGCCCGGCCATGTCGAAGGCGTCCATGTTGATGCCCCCCACGGTCTGCGCGAGCGGAAAGACCGGGTTCGCGGCATAGTAATCCGCTCCGAGCAGGCCCGATTCCTCGGCCGTCACCGCAAGGAAGACAAGGCTGCGGCGCGGCGCGCCTGCCGTGGCATGCGCTTCGGCAAGCGCAACCAGTGCGGCCGTGCCGGTGGCGTTGTCGACCGCGCCATTGCAGATGTCGTCCCCGTCGGGCGCGGGCTTGCACCGGCCGAGATGGTCCCAGTGCGCGGTGTGGATGACATATTCGTCAGGCGCCTCGCTGCCCGGCAGGATACCGATGACATTGCGGCTGACGAAATTGCGGAAATCGTTCTCGAAGCTCGTCGAGGCCTTGAGACCGAGCGGCACGGCCTTGAAATCCTCGGACTTCGCGGCCTCGCTGAGCGCATCGAGGTCCTGACCCGCGGCGGCCATGATCTCGCGCGCGACATCCTGCTGGATCCAGCCATTGACCCTGGTGAGCGGCGGCGCATTCTCGCCCCGCCTGGCATAGGCCTGCGGGCCTGACCACGAGCTTTCGACGACGTTCCAGCCATAGCTCGCCGGTTCGGTCTGGTGGACGATCAGCGCGCCCGCCGCGCCCTGCCTTGCGGCCTCTTCATACTTGTAGGTCCAGCGCCCGTAATAGGTCATCGCCTTGCCGCCGAAAGTGCCGGTGAGCCCCGGGGTCTCCCAGTCGGGGTCGTTGACGAGGATGACAACGGTCTTGCCAGTGACATCGACGCCTTCATAATCGTTCCAGCCGCGCTCGGGCGCGTTGATGCCGTATCCGACAAAGACGAGTTCGCTGTCCTCGAGCCGTGTCGTCGCGTCCTCGCGATAGGTCACGCCGACCCATTCGCTGCCATAGTCGAAGCCGAGGCCGGGACCGCCACCCGTGATCGTGAGCGGGGCGTAGTTCTTTCCCGTTATCTCGACCAGCGGGACGTCCTGCACCCAGCTGTCGCCATTGCCGGGCCGAAGCCCCGCCGCCGCGAAGCGTTCGGTGAGATAGGCGACGGTCTTTTCCTCGCCCTCGGTGCCGGGCATGCGGCCTTCGAAACTGTCCTGCGACAGCGTCTTCGTGACCGTCTTCATCGTCTCTTGGGAAATGTCGCCCGGTTCGACTTCGGGAATGTCCAGCTGGGCCTCGGCGGATTCCATGCCCGGAAAGGCGGCGTCGCATGCTCCCAGCATCAGCGCCCCGGCAAGAGCGGCGGCTCGCAGCGTGAAAGATCGTCTCATGTCCTTCAAGATCCTTACGTTCCCCGTGAATGCGGCTTCTCTTGCAGAGCCCCGCGGGATCGGCAAGCGGGTGCATGCTTGCGAGAGCCGCGCGAGCAGCCCAAGAGGAAGCCATGTCAGACCGTCCCGACTGGACCGGAGCGATCGAGCGGGCGCGCGCCCATGCGCCGTTCCTCGCGCGCTCGCTCGATCGGCAGCCGGAGCTTGCCGAACTGCTTGCTGCCGGTGAAGGCGAGGCGGCGATCGCATGGGCAAAGGCGCGCGGGGAGGGCGAGGATGCGGAAGCCGCCCTGCGGCGCGAACGGCTCGGGCTTGCGACCGCGCTTGGCATCGGGGATCTTGCCGGGGCGTTTGCCCTGATCCGAGTGACGGGCGAACTGACCGCTTTCGCCGACCGTGCACTCGACCGCGCGATCCGCACCGCGATCCGCGAACGCACGGGCGGGGAATCGAGCGCCGGCTTCGTCGCGCTGGCTCTTGGCAAGCAGGGGGCGGGCGAGCTCAATTATTCCTCCGACATCGACCCGATCCTGCTGTTCGATCCCGACCGGCTCCCGCGGCGCGAAAAGGACGATCCGGGCGAGGCGGCGCAGCGTTACGCGCGGCGGATCGTGCGGCTGCTGTCCGAAACGACGGCGCAGGGCTATGTCATGCGGGTCGATCTGCGGCTCAGGCCAGCAAGCGAGATCAGCCCGCCCGCCGTGCCGATCGCCTCCGCGCTCGCCCATTATCAGGGGCAGGCGCTGGCATGGGAGCGCGCCGCCTTCGTCCGGGCGCGGCCCGCTGCGGGCGATATCGAACTGGGCGAGGAATTCCTCGCCGCCACCCGCCCCTTCGTCTGGCGGCGCCATCTCGATTTTGGCGCGGTCGCGGAAATCCGCCGCCTTACCAAGCGCATCCGCGAGGAATACGATGGCGCGCCCCGGCCCGGCCCCGGTTTCGACGTGAAGCGCGGGCGCGGCGGCATCCGCGAGATCGAGTTCTACGCCCAGACCCTGCAGCTCATCCACGGCGGGCGCGATCCTTCGCTGAGGGTGCGCGGCACGCGCGAGGCGCTCGATGCGCTGGCCGCGGCCGGCCACGTCTCGCCCCGGGATGCGCGGGTGCTGGGCGAGGGGTATGACCGGCTGCGCGAGATCGAGCACCGCCTGCAGATGGTCAACGACCGCCAGACCCATGCGCTGCCCGAGAGCGCCGAGGCGCTCGATTCGGTGGCACGGCTCGATGGGCTTTCGGACGGCGCGGCGCTGATCGCGGAACTGGAGGGGCTGACCACGCGGACGGGAGCGATCTACGATGCGCTGATCCGCGAGGAAATGCCGGTCGATCCCCCCGCTCCGCTTCCCGCCCCCGCTGCCGAGCCCGCGGGCGATCCCGGCGCACGCACCGCGCGCGCCGCCCAGCTTGCGCAGCGGATGGAGGGCTGGCGCGACGGACGCTATCAGAGCCTGCGCACGCCGCAGGCGCTCGCCGCCTTCGAGGCCATCGCGCCGACGCTCGCCGAAGCCTTCCTCGATGCCGACGACCCCGAGCGCGCGCTGGTGCGCTGGGAAAGCGTGCTCGATCGGGCGAGTTCGGCGATCAACCTGTTCCACCTGCTCAAGGCACGGCCCGACCTGCTCCACCGGTTGATCTCCGCGCTCACTCTCGCCCCTGTCCTCGCCGACGAGCTTGCCCGGCGTCCCGAACTGCTCGACATATTGCTCGACCGCGATGCGCCGCGCCTGCCGCGCGCTCTCGAGGCGATCATGGGCCGCATCAAGGCCGCCGCCGCGCGCGAGGATTACGAGGCGTTGCTGGACGCGATCCGGGTCGTGACGGGTGAGGTCCGCTTCGCTCTCGGCGTGGAGCTGATCGAGGGACGGGCCGACCCGCTCGATGTCGCCGCTTCGCTTTCGCGCACTGCCGAGGCCGCCCTGCGGCTCGCCCACGAAGCGACGGCTGAGGAATTCGCCGGCGCGCATGGCCGGATCGAAGGCAGCGAACTGCTCGTGCTGGGGCTCGGCCGGTTCGGAGGCGGGGCGCTGACCCATGCCTCCGATCTCGACATCGTCTACCTGTTTACCGGCGATTTCGCCTCGCAATCGGACGGCAAGCGACCTCTGGGCGCGACGCATTACTTCAACCGCCTCGCAAGCCGGTTGAGCGCGGCGCTGTCCGTGCCCACGGCAGAGGGCGCGCTTTACGAGATCGATACGCGATTGAGGCCGCAGGGCGCGCAGGGCCCGCTTGCGGTGAGCTGCGAGGCCTTCGCCAAGTATCAGCGCGAGGCGGCCTGGACGTGGGAGCACATGGCGCTGGCCCGCGCGCGGATTCTGGTCGGCTCGGAGGAAGCGCGCGAGGAGGTCGAGGCGCTCATCGCCGACGTCCTGTTCCGCCCGCGCGATGCGGAGGACTTGCGCGAATCGGTGCTCGAGATGCGCGACACCATGGCGCTCCACAAGACGCCCGGAGGCGAGCTCGACGTCAAGCTGCAGCGCGGCGGACTGGTCGATTTCGAATTCCTCGTCCACTACCTCCAGCTGCGCGGCGGAAGAGCGCTGGCCGAGGCGCATCCGGCCGCCTTTGCCGCCGATCTGGGCAGGACGATCCCGGCGCTGGTCGCTGCGGGTCTGCTGCCGCAGGGCTTTCACGAGGATTACGACCTCATGACCCGCCTTCTGGTCGCCGGACGCCTGCTCGCCCCGGGCGGGAACGAGCCGCCCCCGCTCGCCGCCCGCGCCCTGGCGCAGGCGTGCAGGCAGTCGGATTATGCCAGCCTCTTGCGCGCCCTTGCCGAGGCGCGGCAAAGGGTGGCCGGAACCTGGCACGCGATTCTCGGTCAGGACATCATCCACCAACAGGGGAGCTGAAACATGAGCGACTTTCCCGGCGTCGGCGACGCCATGCCCGACATCGCGATGGAAACGCCCGATGGCGGCAGCGTGAAGCCGTCCGACTTTGGGGGGCGCAAGCTGGTGGTGTTCTTCTATCCCAAGGACAACACGCCCGGCTGCACCACCGAGGCGAAGGATTTCTCCGCCTTGAAGGGCGAGTTCGACGCCGCCGGCGTGGCGCTGCTCGGCGTCTCCAAGGATTCGGCCAAGAAGCACCAGAACTTCATCGCCAAGCACGACCTCACCACCCCGCTCGCCACAGATGCGGAAGAAGGCGGGCTGTCCGACGCGCTCGGCATCTGGACCGAGAAGCAGATGTACGGGAAGACCTATATGGGCATGGTCCGATCGACCTATCTCGTGGGTGCGGACGGGAAGATCGCGCAGGTCTGGCCCAAGGTGAAGGTCAAGGGACACGCCGAGGAAGTGCTGGCAGCGGCGAAAGCGCTTTGAGCCGCGAGAGCGCGGCCCCCGAAAGCGTCGCTCACGCGGTTCGCGCGGCCTTGCTTACCGCCGATCCGCGCGCCAAGTGCTTTGTCGCGCGCGACGTTGCGCGGCGCTGGCGGCGGGGCGAACTCGCTTTCGCCTTCGATGTCGCCATGCCCGACCGGCCCGCATGGCCGGACAAGCCCGAACTGCTGCCGCCGAACCGGATGCCCAAGCGCGGGAAGTTCGGATCGGATCGGGCCCGGATCGCGCTGTGGCATTCGCTTGCTCACATCGAATTCGTCGCGATCGATCTCGCGCTCGACATGGCGGGGCGATTCGGCGGGGCGATGGACGAAGAATTCGTCAGCGATTTCCTTTCGGTCGCTGCCGACGAGGCGATGCATTTCGCGCTGCTCGCCCGCAAGCTCGAATCGCTCGGCAGCCATTACGGCGCGCTGCCCGCCCATGCCGGATTGTGGGAAGCGGCGCATGGCACGAGGGCCGATGTCGCAGCGAGGCTGGCAGTGGTGCCGATGGTGCTCGAGGCGCGCGGGCTCGACGTGACGCCGGCGACGCTCGAAAGGGTCGAGGCCGCAGGCGACGCGCACGGCGCCAAAATCCTCGCTCGCATCCTTGACGACGAAATCCGCCACGTGCGCTTTGGCACCAAACATTTTCTGAAGATCGCCGAGGGTCTTGGAAAGGCGCCCGAATCCCTCTGGAAATACCTGGTCGGGACGCACTTCCGGGGGGCGCTTAAACCCCCTTTCAACGACTCGGCGCGCCTTGCAGCCGGTTTGTCCCGAGATTTCTACACTAATGTTGCAAGTTAGGAATTGCGCCCGATAACCCGAGCTTCGTCAGGCCGGAAAGGTTCCACGGAACTCCGGGCAGGCGTTAAGGCGTGCGAGTGAGACGCGCCGGGATAGCGAAAAGGCGCGTGTCGCGCCGCAACGAAGGACCGGGTCAAAATGAGCGCGACCGTGCTTGCCAGGATTACCATGGCCAAATTCGCGAGGATGACTGCCTCTCTTGCGGCTGCCGTCGGCCTCGCCGCGGCAGGCCCTGCGATGGCGAACACCGCTGCCAATGCGGCGAATGCGAATGCCGCCACGGCCAACATCGCCGCCAATACCGCCAGTGCCGCGGGCGCCAATTCGGCGAACGCGGCTTCCTCGAACGCCGCCGCCGCCGAGGTGGTGAAGCCGCTGCGCGAGGAAAAGGGCGACACCCTCACCAATGGCGATCCGCGCTTTCGCCAGCTCTTCGCCAACTGGCGTTCGCTCGACACCAGTGGGCCGGGCGCCCCGGTCGAGCAGCCGGTGATCTCCGTGCCGTCGCGCATGCCGCTTTCGGGCTTTCGCATGACCAGCGATTACGGGATGCGCACGCACCCGGTGCTTGGCCGCCGGGCGCATCACAAGGGCGTCGATCTCGCCGCGCCGACCGGCACGCCGGTCTATGCCACTGCCGACGGTATGATCGAACGGGCCGAATTCTCGTCCTCCTACGGCCTCGTCATCTACACCGATCACGGAGCCGGGCTCGAAACGCGCTATGCTCACCTTTCCAAGCTCGCCGTCGCCGAGGGCGAACGGGTGCGCAAGGGCGATCTCATCGGCTATGTCGGTTCCACCGGGCGTTCGACCGGTCCGCACCTGCATTACGAAGTTCGCGTGGATGGGGTTGCAGTCAATCCGATTCCCTATATGGTGGAAACCGAAACGCAGGTCGCCGCGGCGGAACGCCCCGAGCTGACCGGCCAGGGCGGCGAATAGCCTCCCGGTGCAGTTTGCCCGCGAGAAGCGGGCCGGACATTGGAGAGGGTGTCCGATATAGGCGGCGGGTTTTCCCGCCGCCTTTTTTGTGGGCCCGGCGGGCTTTCCCGGCCGTTTTTTATGGGGCCGTGGGTTTTCCCGCCCGATGCCCCGCACACTCGGGAAGACCTTCAACCCGCTTTCGATTTCACTTGCCCGCACGTCTTGCGTGGTTAGTTTCCGTCTCCGAGAGAGCGCGCCCCGTCATCAAGCGAACGAGGGCGCCCCTTTGGGAGACACATCATGAGCCTGCATCCGACCGCGCATGCCGCGACCCGTCCCGATCACCCCGCCGTCATCATGGCAGGGAGCGGTGAGACGATCACTTTTCGCGAAATGGAGGACGAGGCGAACCGTTTCGCGCAGCTGCTGCGCGCCCGCGGGCTCGGTCCGAACGGAAGCGGCGGCGATGCCTTCGCGGTGCTGCTCGAAAACAGGATCGAATATTTCACTCTCATCTGGGGCTCGCAGCGTTCGGGCACGATGCTGGTGCCGATCTCGACCCGCCTGACCGCGCCCGAGATCGCCTATATACTGCGCGACAGCGAGGCGAAGCTGCTGATCACTTCCACCGCCTTCGCGGACGTGCTCGAGGGGGTGCGGGCCGAATGTCCCGACCTTCCGGTGCTGGTGATGGGCGGGAGCGGCGACGAGGATTTCGCCGCCGCACTGGCCGCCCAGCCCGCCGAGCCGATCGAGGACCAGAGCGCCGGGGTGGTGATGCTCTATTCGTCGGGCACGACCGGGCGGCCCAAGGGCATCCGCCCTGCCCCGCCCGCCGATCCCGACCCGCAGGCCGCCATCCCGCTGATGGGGCTCGCGGTGATGGGCGCCGGAATGCCGACCGACGGGTCGATGGTCTATCTCTCGCCCGCCCCGCTCTATCACGCCGCGCCGATCGGCTGGTGCTCCACCGCGCACCGGCTCGGCGGGACCGTGGTGATGATGGAGAAGTTCGAGCCCGAGGCCGCGCTTGCCGCGATCGAGAAATACAAGGTCACCGACAGCCAGTGGGTCCCGACCCATTTCGTGCGTTTCCTAAAGCTCGATCCAGAGGTTCGCACGAAATACGACCTTTCCAGCCACAGCCGCGCGCTCCACGCCGCCGCGCCCTGCCCGGTCCCGATCAAGCAGGAAATGATCGAATGGTGGGGGCCGATCGTGAACGAATATTATGCGGGCAGCGAGAGCATCGGCATGACCATGGTGCGCTCGCCAGACTGGCTCACCCATCCGGGCAGCGTGGGCAAGGCGATCTACGGCACGCTGCACATCTGCGGTCCCGACGGCGAGGAATTGTCCGCGGGCGAGGACGGGCTGATCTATTTCGAGAACGACCTGCTGCCGACCTATCACAACGACCCGGCCAAAACGCGCGAGGCGATGCATCCCAAGGGCTGGATGACGCTTGGCGACATCGGCCACGTTGACGAGGACGACTTCCTCTACCTCACCGACCGCAAGAGCCACATGATCATATCGGGCGGGGTCAACATCTACCCGCAGGAAATAGAGAACCTCCTCGTCACCCACGACAAGGTGATGGACGCCGCCGTTATCGGCGCGCCCGATCCCGATCTTGGCGAAAAGGTCGTCGCGGTGGTGCAGCCGATCGACATGGCCGAAGCGGGCGAGGCGCTCGAACAGGAACTGCGCGAATTCCTCGCCCCCCAGCTTGCCCGGATCAAGATGCCCAAGCTGTTCGATTTCCGCCCCGACCTGCCGCGCGAACAGAACGGCAAGCTCTACAAGCGCGAATTGCGCGACGAATATGTCGCCAAGGCGCGTGAAGGGGTCGACGCCTGATGGCGAGCGCCGGCGATATGAAGCAGCCCGCCGCCCTCCCGCCCGAAACCGCGCGCGAGGTAATCGACCCCAAGGCCTATGCCGAATGGGACGGCCTGCTCGACACCTTCGACCGGCTGCGCGAGGAGGCGCCGGTGGCGAAGGTCATGCCCGAGACCGAGGGCCTGTTCGAACCCTTCTGGCTGGTCACCCGCTATGACGACGTGATGCGGATATCGAAGGACAATGCCGCCTTCCTCAACAATCCGCGCCCTGTCGTGTTCAGCTTCAACCAGGCGATCGAATTCAGCCGCGCGGCGACGGGTTCGGACATGCTGGTCGATTCGCTCGTCGTGTTCGATGCGCCGATCCACCCGAAATATCGCCGGCTTACCCAGGACTGGTTCATGCCGCGCAATCTCGGCCGGATCGAGGAGGAGATCCGCGCGCTCGCCCACCGCACGGTTGATGCGATGATCGAAAAGGGCGGCGAGATCGATTTCGTGAAGGAGGTCTCCGGCCCCTATCCCCTGCGCGTCGTAATGCAGATCCTCGGCGTGCCTCCGGAGGACGAGCCGCGAATGCAGATGCTCACCCAGCAGCTTTTCGGCGGGCAGGATGCGGACCTATCGGGGACGGGCATGGAGAACATGACCCCCGAACAGGTGGTGCAGCTGGTCGCAGGCGCGGTGAAAAGCTTCGAGGACTATTTCGCCAAACTCGCCGAGGATCGCCGCGCCCATCCGACCGAGGATGTCGCCAGCGTCATCGCCAATGCGACGGTCGATGGCGAGCCGCTGCCGCCGCGCGACATGGCGGGCTATTACATCATCGTCGCAACCGCCGGACACGATACGACCAGCGCCTCGACCGCGGGCGCGATGCAGGCGCTGGCGAACGATCCCGAGCAATGGGAGCGGGTGAAGGCCGACCGCTCGCTGCTCCCCGGCATCGTCGAGGAAGCGATCCGCTGGACCACGCCGGTGCAGCATTTCATGCGGACCGCGGCCGAGGATTGCGAGGTCGGCGGCCAGCAGGTGAAGAAGGGCGACTGGCTGATGATCAATTACGTCGCCGCGAATCACGATCCTGCCCAGTTCGACAACCCGCGCAAGTTCGACGCCGCCCGTTCGCCCAATCGCCACCTCGCCTTCGGAGCCGGGGCGCATCAGTGTCTTGGCCTGCACCTTGCCCGGCTGGAGATGCGCCTTTTGTTCGAGGCGCTGCTCGACAAGGTGGCGAGCGTGGCGCCAGCGGGCGAGGCGAAGCGGGCGAACAGCACGTTCGTCGGCGGGCTGAAGACGCTGCCCCTGCGCATCACCCCGGAGTGATTCTGCGCCCCACTGATCCGAATTTCCTGTTCCTTGCCCATGGAAGCGATCGATTCGATCAAGATCGTCCAGGTCGACGGGCTCACCAATGGCGGTCGTTCGGGCGCGGCCAACGATGCGGGCGCGCCGCTTGGCGGCGGCGGGACCGGCAACCTCGCGAGCGACGCGGTCGCCGCCGCGCTCGCCTACCGCGCGCAGGCGCCGGTGCTCGACGGGCTGATGAAGGAGCTCGGGCTCGATGGCTCCTCATTGGGCAGCATGGTCAAGGGCGTGACCGAGGAAGTGGGCGGTGAAGTCGCCGAAGCGCTCGAGAAGGTAGAGGCCGACAACGACCGGAAGGAAAAGGCGATCGACCCGCCCGCGGGCGAAACGGCCGCCGAATAGGACTGCGACGGGCGGGCCGCCGCGCCCGCCCGCTCGCTCTAGCCCAGCAGGCGCCGCGCGATCGCGCGCACATCGTCGCCCATGTCCTCGCGCTCCATCGCGAGGGCTATCGTCGCCTCGACGAATCCCAGCTTGCTCCCGCAATCATAGCGATTGCCCTCGAATGTGACCGCGTGGAAGGGCTGGGTGCCGATCATCTTCGCCATGGCGTCGGTCAGCTGGATTTCGCCCCCGGCGCCCTTTTCCTGGGTTTCCAAGGTCCGCATCACTTCGGGCTGAAGGATGTAGCGGCCCGATACGATCTTGTTCGACGGAGCCTTGTCCACAGGGGGTTTTTCGACGAGGCCGCGCACCTCGGTCAACGCGCCGTCGGTTGCGCCCGGGTCGATCACGCCGTAGCTCGAAACGCTTTCCATCGGCACTTCGAGCACGCTGATGAGGTTCCCGCCGACCTTCTCATAGGCCTCGACCATCTGCTTCATGCAGCCGGTCCCGCCCTTTTTGGCGATCATCAATTCGTCGGGCAGGAAAATGGCGAACGGTTCGTCCCCCACGATCGCGCGGGCGCACCAGATCGCGTGACCCAGCCCCATCGGGACCTGCTGGCGCACGGTGATGATGTCGCCCGGCACCGCGCGGGTCGAATCGAGCACGCCGAGATCCTTGCCGCGCTCTTCCATGGTGGTTTCCAGTTCGAAGGCGATGTCGAAATGTTCGACGATCGCGGACTTGCCGCGGCCGGTGACGAAGATCATCTGTTCGATCCCCGCCTCGCGCGCTTCGTCCACCGCGTACTGGATAAGGGGCCTGTCGACGATCGGTAGCAATTCCTTGGGCACCGCCTTGGTCGCGGGCAGGAAGCGGGTGCCCAGCCCGGCGACGGGAAAGACGGCTTTCTTGATCGGCTTTGTCGAGGTCATGGAAAGAGTCTCGCTGATATTGTCTGTCTAATTCGCGACCGGTGTCTTCGTGGCCTTCGCCTCCACCAACGTCAACGCCGCTGCGGCGATCCCTTGCAAACCGGCCGCTTGAGTTGCGCTGGGCCTGCGATCGGCTAAATGATCCGCCATGGACAAGCTGATCATTCGCGGCGGCAACCGGTTGTCGGGCACGATTCCGATTTCGGGGGCCAAGAACGCCGCTCTCACACTCATTCCCTGCGCGCTGCTCACCGATGAGCCGCTGACCCTCAGGAACCTGCCGCGGCTCGCCGATATCGACGGGTTCCAGCACCTGATGACGCAGTTCGGCGCCTCGGTCGAGATTCACGGCAAGCGGCCCGAGGATTTCGGGCGGGTCGTGACGTTCGAAGCCTCGCGCCTGACTTCGACGGTCGCGCCCTATGATCTCGTGCGCAAGATGCGCGCCTCGATCCTCGTGCTCGGCCCGATGCTGGCGCGCGCCGGGGAGGCGACGGTCTCGCTGCCGGGCGGCTGCGCGATCGGGAACCGGCCGATCGACCTGCACTTGAAGGCGCTGGAAGCCTTCGGCGCGCATATCGAACTCGCGCAGGGCTACGTGAAGGCGTTCCAGCCCGACGGCGGCATGAAGGGCGGCGATTTCGATTTCCCCGTGGTCTCCGTCGGCGCGACCGAAAACGCGCTGATGGCCGCCGTCCTCGCCGAGGGTACGTGCCGCCTGTTCAACGCCGCGCGCGAGCCGGAAATCATCGATTTGTGCAACCTGCTGACCGCGATGGGGGCCGAGATCGAGGGCATCGGAACCTCCGACCTCGTGATCCACCCGGTCAAGCGGCTCCACGGGGCGACCTACCGCACCATGCCCGACCGGATCGAGACGGGCTCCTATGCCTGCGCGGCGGCGATCACGGGCGGCGCGGTCCGGCTCGAAGGGGCGAAGGCCGACGACATGCACGCGACGATCCACGCCCTGCGCAATATCGGGGTCCACGTGAACGAGGATGCGCGCGGCATCGATATCGAGACGAACGGGCCGCTGAAGCCCGTCAATCTCACCACCGCGCCCTATCCCGGCCTTGCCACCGACATGCAGGCGCAGCTGATGGCGCTGCTGTGCCGCGCCGAGGGGACGAGCGTGCTCAAGGAGACGATCTTCGAGAACCGCTTCATGCACGTCCCCGAACTCGCCCGGATGGGCGCCGATGTCTCGACCGAAGGGCGCACCGCGATCGTCAAGGGCGTCGAACGGCTCACCGGGGCAGAGGTCATGGCGACCGATCTGCGCGCTTCGATGAGCCTCGTGATCGCCGCCCTCGCCGCGGAGGGCGAGACGCAGGTGCGGCGCATCTACCACCTCGACCGCGGCTACGAACGTCTCGAGGAAAAGCTCCAGCTGGCGGGCGCGGATATCGAGCGGGTCGACGACTAGGCGGGAACAATCGCCCCTCCCCCTGCGCTGTTCTGGTAAACACGGGAACTTGCAGGAGGACAATCATGATCATCAGGCTCGCCGCCCTCGCCGGGCTCGGTTTCGCGGGATATTCGCTGTTCGAAAGGCGTCGCCGCAAGAAGCGCCATGCCGCCTATGCCGAAGGCGAACCGGACGGGCCGTTCCGCAATGCCGGCGCCGATGCGACCGCGTCCAAGGACACCATGTCCAAGCACGACGAAGCGCTCGACGAAACCTATCCGGCAAGCGATGCGACCGCGAAGTACTAGGGCTCCCGGCTGACCAACCAGACCCGGATCGCGCTCGCGAGGCCGGGCGGGGTTTGCGCGCGGATGCGTTCGGCATCGATCCGGGCGACGAGCGCGCTCACCGCGATCCCTTCCGCCGAGGCCGCATCGCGCAGCATGTCCCAGAACACCGGTTCGAGGCTGATCGAGGTCTTGTGCCCGGCAATCGCGATCGAGCGTTTGACCGGCGGATGGTAGGGAATCGGGCTCACGCGCAAGTTGATATAGTGCATGCGCATTGGTTCAAGCCGGAGCGTGCCGCTAAGGAATCGCGCCCGGCAAAACCTGCGACGATTTTGCTTTCCTACCGCCTGAAAGAGCCCTTTGCGCGTGCCCTTTCCAACACAAGGCGTCAGGCCGCGCGGATCGCGGCGATCCCTTCATCGGCCCCGGCGGGCGCGGCGAAAGGCTGCAGGGCCAGCGCAAGAGAGGCAAGATCGGCTGCGGGGAGCGGTTCGAAAAAGCGCAGCCCCAGCGCCTCGTCTGTCTGCCAGCGGACCTCGGCAAGCCGCGGGGCCCGTCCGGCAAGCGCGAGGCTGACGACCCTGCGATCCGCGAAACGGCGCGCGACTTCGAGCTTCGCGCCCTCCGCCGAAAGGTCGACCAGCGAGGCTTCGGCCATCTCGCACCCGTCTACGATCCGGGCGGCGGCGCGGATCGAAAGGCGCAGGGGGCGGTGGCCGAACTCGGTGTCCCCGGCGATGAAGTCCTCTTCGGCGACCGGCACGGCGAAGCGATAGCCCGCGCGGCCCGCGCCGCTCCACACCAGTTCGACCGGGAAAGTGTGCCCGTTCGACAATTGCAGGATCGGGCGCATGTCGGGCGGGACTTCGTGGAAGAAGGAAAGCCCCGCGCCGGTCAGCGACACGTCGCGCAGGATGCAGGCATATTCGCCGGTCTCGCAGACGAGCTTGGCGATGCGCAGGACGAGCCGGCCGCGCGCGGCGATCCGGCGCTCCTCGCGGCGCTCCCCGCGACTTTCCCCGCGATTTTTCTCGCAGGCCTGCTGGCTGTCGTTCACGGTCATGGCGGCTGTGCCCCCTCAATGATCTGGTCTGCCGCTAGGTAAGCGCACATGCTTAACGAATCGCGAAGAATACCCCGGGAACCGCGCGTATCCGGGCTTTCCACGGGTTAACGCAGCGATCAGGAAGCCGCCCCCGCGACCGCCTCCGCGACCGCAGTCGCCTCGATCTCGACCAGCACTTCGGGGGCGTAGAGCGCGCCCACGCCGATCAGCGTGCAGGCAACCTGCGCCCCGGCTTCGACATGGATCCCGGTGAGGGTCTCGGCCACGTCCATGAAGGCGGGCACGTCGGTCGTGAAGATGTTGAGCCGCACGAGATTGGCGGGCGTCATGTCGGCGGCGGCGAGCAACGTGACCAGATTGTCCCACGCGCTGCGATATTGCGCGACGAGGTCGCCCGGATGGAGCGGGGCGCCTTGCGCGTCGGACGCGGTCTGGCCCGAGCAATAGAGCGTGCGATCTGCCCCCCTCACCTCGACAGCGTGGTTGAACCCGAAATGTTCGAGCCACGGGCTCGGATTGTGCGTTGTCAGTTCCATGCATCTTTCCCCCTTTTGGCGACCCTTCAATACATGTGCTGGCCGCCATTGATGCTCATGGTTGAGCCGGTGACGAAGCCCGCATTCTCGCTGACGAGAAAGCTGACGCCGCGCGCGATTTCGTGGGCCTGGCCGAGCCTGCCGACCGGAATCCTGGCGACGATCTTCTCCAGCACCGTGTCAGGCACGGCGGCGACCATGTCGGTGTCGATATAGCCCGGGGCGATCGCGTTCACCGTCACGCCCGATTTCGCGCCTTCCTGCGCCAGCGCCTTGGTGAAGCCGTGAATGCCCGATTTCGCCGCGGCGTAATTGACCTGCCCGTATTGGCCCGCCTGCCCGTTGATCGAGCCGATATTGACGATCCGGCCCCAGCCGCGCTCGCGCATGCCGGGAAAACACGCCTTGGCCATGTTGAAGCAGCCGCCCAGATTGATGCGCATGACCTCGTTCCAGTCGTCGAAGCTCATCTTGTGAAGCGTCGCATCGCGGGTGATCCCGGCATTGTTGACCACCACGTCGACCGGCCCGACATCCCTTGCGACCTGCGCGCACCCGGCGAGCGTGGCTTCGTGGTCGCCCACGTCCCATTTGTAGCAATGGATGCCGAGCGTGTCGGCGCATTGGCGCGCGGCCTCGTCATTGCCGGCGTAATTGGCGACCACTGTAAGTCCGTCGGCCTTCAACGCTTCGCAGATCGCGCGTCCGATTCCGCGCGTTCCCCCGGTTATGATGGCAACTCGGCCCATTGGCAATACTCCCCTTGCAGCACCCCGCGCGAGCGTAGCCCTCATGAGCCTGCGCGCAAAGAAAAACCCCGCCGGGGCGGGGTATGTCCTTATGCGTCAGGCGGGTTTGCGGGGGATCAGAACTTTATCTGCGTGCCGACGTAGACCGCCTGGCTGTCCTTGACCGAATTGGTCAGCGGGTCGAGCCGTTCGCGTTCCTGCGAATAGCGCACGCCCGCGGTCACATCGAGATTGGGCGAGAGGCTGAAGCTGCCGCCGACGCCGACCGTCTGGGCCGAGATCGAATCGAGCGTGTTGGGCGAGCGCCCGGCGATCTGCTCCGGCTCGAGCTCGATCCGCGGCTTGAGGCGCGAAGGCTCCTCCTTGCGGCGCGACGGTTCGAATTCGGCAAGGTCGGGCATCGACATGTCGCGCACCGAAGAGGGCAGTTCGATCGTGCGTGCGAAGCTCTGATAGCCGCGCGCCGTGCCGAGATTGAACTTGCTTTGGGTGAGCGCAGCGATGCCGGTCCCGGTGCCGGGCGCCTGCTTGATCGCATCGCGCACCGAAATCGCCTGCGCCTTCCTGCCGTCGTCGATTCGCACGGCGACGGTCACGGTGCGTTCGGCGTCGGTCGAGGCGGAGCCTGCCGGGGTGAAGCGGATACCCCTGGTCCCCACCCGCTCAGCGACCCGTGCTGCCAGCTGCGGATCGACCGAAGCCGGGGTGAAGAGGTCGAAACCGGTCGCTTCGAGCGCCGAATCGGCATTCCCGCTGGTGACGAGGGCGAGGCCGGCGCTGGGCAATGCGATCGCGAGCGCGCCGATCACGGCAAGACGCGGCAGCCTCAGCCGCTTCGTCGCCGTCCTGATCGCCCCGCTTTTCATTGCTCTTTCAAAGCCTTTCCGTATTCGCCCCGCTTGAGAGGCTGTTCCCGAACCCGGCCTGCGGCCGTTGGCGGCGGCAGGAGATTCGGACGCTGTCCAATGTGCAGCATAGGCATGAACGACCAATTAGCACACACCCATATTATCGCTCGGTGAGAATATGGGCGGCCAGTGAGTTCCGTGCAACGATTCCCGAAAGGCGCGCCGCGCTTCGTCCCGAACCTGTTGCGCCGGGCACACAGACTCTCGCCCGGGCCGCGCGCCGCCGTGCCGTAGCGGGACCGTTCAGGCGGGCGAAAGGGCAGCGGAGCGATTCGCGGCAGCGCTTGCCGCGCGGTGCGTGAAAGGTATAGAGCCAAGCCCACAGACGGACTTCAAGAGGTGTTTCAACGGTGAACCCGGCCCAATTCGCACAATCCACCCCGGCGCGCGTCATCGCGGCCTGCGCCGCCATCGGCCTGCTCGCGGCCTGCGGCGGGCGCGAGCGTCCGACCAGCGAACTGCCGAGCGCCCAGATCAACGCGATCGGGGTCAACGCCTATCTCTGGCGCGCCGCGCTCGAGACGGTCAGCTTTGCCCCGCTGGCGAGCGCCGACAGCGCGGGGGGCGTGGTCGTGACCGACTGGTACGCCAATCCGGGCAATCCGGAAGAACGCGTGAAGCTTACCATCACCATCCTCGACCAGCAGCTGCGTGCCGACGCGCTGCGCGTCGCGGCGAGCCGCCAGGTCCGCCAGGACGGCACCTGGGTCGAAGCCCCGGTGCAGGCGGCGACGGTCCAGCGGCTTGAGGACATCATCCTCACCAAGGCGCGCGACCTCAGGCGCAAGGCGATGAGTTCCTGAGCGGGAATTAAGCCGCCGCGGCGCTTCCATTTGCCGCCGAAATCCATAAAGCACCGGCCATGACCGACGACACCAAGGATACCGGCCGTTTCGATCCCGCGCGAGCCGACGCGCGGTGGCAGAAGGCGTGGGAGGACGCGGGCACCTTCACCGCCGATTCCGAAAGCGAAAAGCCGAAAAGCTACATCCTCGAGATGTTCCCCTATCCCTCGGGACGCATCCACATGGGCCATGTTCGCAATTACACGATGGGCGATGTCCTTGCCCGCTACCGCCGGATGCGCGGGGACGAAGTGCTCCACCCGATGGGCTGGGACGCTTTCGGGATGCCGGCCGAAAACGCGGCGATGGAAAAGAAGGTCCACCCGGGCGAATGGACCCGCGCCAATATCGAACAGATGAAGGCGCAGCTGAAGCGCATTGGCTTCGCGCTCGACTGGAGCCGCGAGATCGCCACCTGCGAGCCCGAATATTACGGCCACGAACAGGCGCTGTTCCTCGACCTTTACGAGGGCGGCCTCGTCTATCGCCGCTCCTCGACGGTGAACTGGGACCCGGTCGACATGACCGTGCTGGCGAACGAACAGGTGATCGACGGCAAGGGCTGGCGTTCGGGCGCGGAGGTGGAGAAGCGCAAGCTCGACCAGTGGTTCCTGAAGATCACCGATTTCGCCGAGGACTTGCTCGCAGGGCTCGACGCGCTGGAGAACTGGCCGGACAAGGTGCGGCTGATGCAGGAGAACTGGATCGGCAAGTCGCAGGGGCTCGAATTCAGCTTTGACCTGTCATCGGGCGAAAAGCTGCCCGTCTACACCACCCGGCCCGACACGATCTTCGGCGCGAGCTTCGTCGCGGTCGCGGCCGATCACCCGGTCGCGCAGGGGCTCGCCGATGATCCGGCGGTCGCCGACTTCATCGCCCAATGCAAGCGCGGAGCGACCACGGCGGCCGCGCTCGAGACGGCGGAGAAGCTGGGCTACCGGACCGACATCGCCGCGAAGCACCCCTTCACCGGCGAGGACATGCCGCTCTTCATCGCGAACTTCGTGCTGATGGATTACGGCACGGGCGCGGTCATGGGCGTGCCCGGCCACGACCAGCGCGATTTCGAATTCGCGACCAAATACGATCTTCCCATCGCGCGCGTCGTCGCCTCCGACCCGGCCAGGGCCGACGAACCTTTCAAGGGCGAGGCGGAGGCGGGCGACGGGGTGATCGTCAATTCGGACTTCCTCGATCGCATGACCGTCGAACAGGCCAAGGCCGAGGTCATCTCCCGCGCCGAAGCCGAAGGCTGGGGCAGGGGCACGACCGTCTGGCGCCTGCGCGACTGGGGCGTCTCGCGCCAGCGTTACTGGGGCACACCCATTCCCTTCGTCCATTGCGACGCCTGCGGCATCGTCCCCGTACCCCGGGACCAGCTGCCGGTGAAGCTGCCCGAGGACGTCGATTTCGAAACGCCCGGCAACCCGCTCGAACGCCACCCGACCTGGAAGCACACGACCTGCCCCGAATGCGGCGGCGAGGCGCGGCGCGAGACCGACACGCTCGACACCTTCGTCGACAGCTCGTGGTATTTCCTGCGCTTCGCCTCGCAGCCCGACGACAAGCCCTTCGACGCCGACGAGATCGCCAAGTGGCTGCCGGTGCAGCACTATATCGGCGGGGTCGAACACGCGATCCTGCACCTGCTCTATGCCCGGTTCTGGACCCGCGCGCTCAGCGCTATCGGCAAGCTGTCGGTGAAGGAGCCATTCGCCGCGCTGTTCACGCAGGGCATGGTCACGCACGAGACCTATGCGCTGGGCGATGGCAGCTGGCTCTCACCTGATGAAGTGCGCCGCGACGGCGAGGATTACGTCCACATCGAAAGCGGCCAGCCCGTCACCGCGGGCCGCGTCGTCAAGATGTCGAAGTCCAAGAAGAACGTCGTCGATCCCGATCGCATCATCGAACAATACGGCGCCGACGCGGTGCGCTGGTTCATGCTGTCCGACAGCCCGCCCGAGCGCGACCTGCCGTGGTCGGACAGCGGCATCGAGGGCTGCTCCCGGTTCGTCCAGCGCCTGTGGCGGCTGTTCGGCCAATATCCCGACATGACCCTCGAAGGCGAGGACAAGGGCCTGCTGCGCAAGGTTCACCAGACCATCGTCGGCGTTGCCGAGGACATCGAGGCGCTCGGCTTCAACAAGGCGGTCGCCCGGATCTACGAACTGGTCAATGCGGTCGAGAAAGCCGACATCACGGCGTCGCGGCGCTACGCGATCGAAACCATCGCAAAGCTCGTTGCCCCGATGATGCCCCATCTTGCGGAAGAGGCATGGTCGAACATGGGCGGAGAAGGCCTCATCGCCAACGCGCCGTGGCCGCAGCACGACCCTGCCCTGCTGGTCGAGGACGAAGTCACCATCGCGGTGCAGCACAAGGGCAAGCTGCGCGACACTCTGACCGCGCCCAAGGGCGCCTCGAAAGAAGACCTCGAAGCGCTTGCGCTCGCCTCCGAGAAGGTCCAGCGTTCACTGGATGGAGCGGAAATTCGCAAGGTGATCGTCGTGCCCGACCGGCTGGTCAACATCGTTACCTGATGCGCGCGGGAGCCGCCTTCATCGCGCCGCTCGCACTGGCGCTTGCCGCCTGCGGATTGCAGCCGATGTATGCGGGCGGAGGCAATGCCGCGGTGGCGCAGGGCCTCGCGGCAGTCGACGTGCCCGCTATCCCCGGGCGCGGCGGCTGGCTCGTTCGCAACGCGCTTGAGGATCGGCTGGGCGCGGCGGGCGATGCGCCGACGCGCTACCGGCTCGACGTGCGACTGGACGATTCGCTCGAGGCGCTGGGCGTTCTCAACGACGACACGATCAGCCGCGAGCGGCGAATATTGCGCGCGCGTTACCAGCTGGTCGACATCACCACGGGCAAGATCGTGCTCGATGCGACCGCTGGGTCGGATGCGGGGATCGACGTGGTGTCGAGCGAATACGCGACCATCGCAGCCGAACAGACCGCCCTTGAAAACCTCGCCGAGGAAGTCGCCGACCGCATGGCGACGAGCATCGCGCTCGCTCTCAGGGAACAGGAGCGCGCAGGGGCCGAGCCGGCGCAATGACGGCGCGATGAAGGCGACCCAGAAGGACTTCGCCCGCGGCCTGCCGCGCACGGCTTCGCAGGCCTCGATCTTCTTTTTCTGCGGGCCGGACGAGGCGGGCGCATGGGCGGCGGCGAACAGCGTCGTTGAATCCCTTCCCGATCCGGGCGAGCGGGTCGAATTGTCGGGCGCGGAACTGAAAGGCGATCCCGCCCGGCTCGGCGACGAGGCGCGCTCGGCCTCGCTGTTCGGCGAAAAGCGCCACATCATCGTGCGCGCGAGCGGCGACGAGGCGCATGATGCGCTTTCGGTCCTGATCGAGACGAGCGATGCGGGCGCGGGCGAGGCCGCCCCGGTGATCGTCGTCGCCAGCAGCGCCACCGACAAGTCGCGCAGTGCCAAGTTGCTCGAAAAGCGCGGCGATGCGCTGGTCGGCATGTTCTATCCGCCCGACCTTTCGACCGTTGCCGCCGCGGTCAGGGCCATGGCCGATGCCGCCGGGCTGCGGCTCGGCGGCGACCTTGCCGAACGGATCGCGGGCGCTTCCGGGCTCGACCTGAGGCTAGCCCGGTCAGAGGTCGACAAGCTCGCGCTTTATGTCGGCGCCGACCCGCAGGCGCCCCGGCCCGCGACGGCGGAGGATCTCGACGCGATCGGCGCTGCGACGGAAGAGGACGGGTTCCAGCCGGTCGTCAACGCAGTGCTCGGTGGGGAAGTCGGGCTGCTTCCGGGCGAACTCAGGCGGATGCGTGAACACGGGCTCAACCCGGTCGGGCTGCTGCTCGCGCTCGAACGGCGTGCGGCCTTGCTGGCGCGGATCATGGCGCAGGTCGGCCCGCGCGGATCGTTCGGCAATCTCGACAAGGGGGCAAGGGCAAGGCTCGGCATCTTCTGGAAGGAGGAGAAGGAGGTCGCCCACCAATATGCCCGCTGGAGCCTGCCCGAACGGCCCGGATCGAACGCCCGCCGGCTCGACCGTCTGGTGCCCCGGCTGGTCGCGCTGCACCGCGCTTTGCTCTCCAACAGCCAGGCGGCCGAGTTGCTGCTGGCGCAGGACCTCGCGCAGATCGCCCGCTTCGCCGCGAGGCGATAGCGAAACAGGGCGACACGCTCTTCGCACCTGCAAAAACACCCTGCTTATGCCTACTAAACCGATGAGTGATTCTACGTAGTCGGGGCTCGCACTATGCGGGAGTGCGATAGCGCATGAACGAACTCACCACCGATCTGGCGCGAGCGAGCGAACCCGATGACGTGGATCGCAAGGCCCTGCCGTCGCTCGAGCGGCGGCGGCTGCGGGCCTATATCGTCCTGCTGCTGCTCGACGGGCTGCTGATCCAGATGGGCTTTTCGTTCGGCGGGCTGATGTCGGGCGCGGGTTGATGGGACCCTCGCACCATGCTCGCCACGCAGACGCTGGTCCCGCTCTATTTCACCATCGCACTCTACAACCGCACCTATGGCATGCGCGCCCTGACGGACTGGGGCTTTGCCGTACGCAAGACGCTGACCGCGTTCGACCTGTCGGCGGCGCCGCTCAATTTTGTCGCCTTCTACACCAAGTCCAATGCCCAGTTCAGCCGCAGTTCAGTGACGTTTGCCCTCGCGCTGACCGCCCTACTGCTGGTTGTCCTGAGGCGGCTAGTCCCGCTTGCGATCGAGCGGTTCTGGCAGGGCTGCGTGCGCATTGAACTGATTATCGAGGACGGCGGGCTGAGCTTCGCGCTGGCCGGGGTGACAGCGGTTTCGGCCGATAAATACGATCTCGATCCGTCGAGCCACTATCCACTATCCCTACATGCGCGACCGGCTGGGCCGTGCTGCTCAAGTCGGCGGGCGTCTTTGGCGAGATCGTGAGCGAGCCGGCCCACCGGCTCGGCGCGGTGGGGGTGCATCGCTACGAGGACCAGGACCGCCCCACCCTTGTCGTCTCGCACGGGCCGCTGAGCCTGCGCTCGCGCGTTCTCAAGCGGGCGTCCGACATCGCCGTCGCGGCGGGCGCGCTGATCGCGCTGTTGCCGCTTTTCCTGGTGATCGGCTTCCTGATAAGGTTCGAGGATCGCGGCCCCGTCTTCTTCGTCCAGCGCCGGATGGGGCGCGGCAACCAGTTCTTCGAGATGTACAGATTCCGCTAGATGCGGGCGGAGGGGCTCGATACCAACGGCGACCGTTCGACCGCGCGCGACGATGACCGCATCACCCGGATCGGCGCTTTCATCCGGCGCACCTCGATCAACGAACTGCCGCAGCTCATCAACGTGCTGAAAGGCGAGGTGTCGGTCGTCGGCCCGCGCCCGCACGCGCTGGGAAGCAGGGCGAACAACAAGCTGTTCTGGGACATCGACGCTAATTACTGGCAGCGTCATTGCCTCAAGCCCGGCCTCACCGGACTTGCGCAGGTGCGCGACTATCGCGGGGCGACCGAGGAGGAGAAGGACCTCACGAATCGGTTGCAGGCCGATCTCGAATGCATTTCCGGCTGGTCGCTGATGCGCGACATGGAGATCCTGCTGAAGACGGTCCTGGTTCTGCGCCACGCGAATGCGTATTGAGCGCGCCGATCGAGGCCGCCTTTGCGGACCGACTTGCGCGGGGGCCCTCGCGATCGCGCGTTCAGTCCTCGCGCGGGACCTGGAAGCTTCCCGTCACGCGCCCGCCGGGGGGGCCGCTCGCCCCGCTTCCTGAGGCACGCCCGTCGACGCTCGACAGCCCGCTTTCGAGGTCGATCACCAGCCGCCCGCCGTTCAATGTGTCGGTCCCGCGCTTGAGGCGCACATCGCCCGCCATGGTGATGATCCGGCGGTTGAAATCGTAGATCGCGCTCGATCCGCTGGCGCGTTCGTTGCCGCGGGTGACGACGACGCCGCCAGTCGCGGTGATGCGGTCGATCCTGAGGTCGCCGCTGTCATCATAGCTGACGATGGTGCGCGCCGCCGTGAGCGTAAGGTCGGCCTGGTCGATCACCACCCCGCCCGACAGCACGACCCGGTTGGCGCGGTCCTGCAGTTCGATCCGGTCGGCGGCGTAGTTCACCGGCGCGCGCGAATTGTGGCTCGCGATCGACTGCGCATGGGAGGCGATGCCCCCCGTCAGCGCCAGAGTGCCGAGAAAGCCCGCCGCACCCCAGGCGATGGCGGTGCGGGCGAACGGGCGGGAAACGTGATCGGGCGAAAGGGTCATTGCGGCATCCTCAGCTTGCCGGGAATCATGGTGAGCCGCGCATTGCCTTCGAGCGTCAGCGTGCGCGCGGCGATGTCGGCGCGGATCGTATCCGCCGAAAAGGTGCCCGCCGGGACCGCGCCCTCGACCCCCTCGTCGCCGGTCATTAGGCGCTGCCTGAGATCGACCGAGACCCCGCGTGCGGTCATCGAATAGCCGTCCGCCGCCGTCAGCCGGACGGGGCCCAGAACATCGACCACTTCGGCGTCGATATCGTAGACGCCGCCCTGTGCGGCGAGCCGGGCGGGGCCTTCGGGCAGCAGGATCTGCGCGACGAGATCCTCCATCCGCACCAGCCCCTCCGCGCTCGATCGCTGCACCGCCTCGCCCGCCATCAGCGAGAACGGCCGCCCGCGATCGTCGCGCCCGCGATACATCGCGTTGTCGACGCTCAGCCGCTCGTCGATCATCGCCACCTTGTTGCGGTCGAGCAGAAAGCTCACCTCGCCGCGCGGGGACAGGGGCGTTATCACCATCAGACCGGCGACGATCCCGACGCCAACCGGCAGAGCGCGCGCGAGAAAGCCGACCAGCCGATCGTGCGATCCGCCGGGCGCGGCGAAATGCTGCCGCTTCGATCGCAGCGCCTTCGCCTCGTCGGTCTCGATGCGTTTGCGCGTCGCGATGGGCTCGCTCACCATGGCATCACCGGGGCATCAGCTGTGGCTGAAGATGTCGTGCTCGGCCCATCCGGCGATGTCGAGCAGGGCGCGGGTGGGGAGGAAGTCGAAACAGGCCTGCGCGATCTCCATGCGCCCCTCGCGCTCCAGCCGCTTCGTCAGTTCGTCCTGCAGCCGGTGGAGGAAACGCACGTCCGAGGCGGCGTAGTCGCGCTGCGCCTCGCTCAGTTCGGGCCCGCCCCAGTCGGAACTCTGCTGCTGCTTGGAAATGCTTTCGCCAAGCAGTTCGTCAGTCAGGTTCTTGAGCCCGTGGCGGTCGGTATAGGTGCGCGTGAGCTTGCTCGCGATCTTGGTGCAGAACACGGGCGCGGCTATCACGCCGAGATAGTAATGCAGCGCGGCTAGGTCGAAACGGGCGTAATGGTAAAGCTTGAGCCGAGCGGGGTCGGCCAGCACCGATTTGAGATTGGGCGCGGCGTAATCGCTGCCCGGAGCGAACCGGACGAGATGTTCATCGCCCGACCCGTCGGAAATCTGAACGAGGCACAGCCGGTCGCGGTGGGTGACAAGGCCCATCGTCTCGGTATCGACGGCGAGCGCGCCGGTCCCGGCGAGCACGCCGGGGGGCAGGTCTTCTTCGTGGAAATGCACTGTCATGGGCAATCGCCCTACGCCGATTGGGGATAGAGGGGAAGGGCCGAGTGGCGCGGCGTGGCGGGGACGGCGTAGACCGAGAGCCATGTCCGACCATGCCTCCGACCATGCCTCCGACCATGCCTCCGATCCCGTCCCCGAAAGCTGGCGCGCGGCACTCGATCCGGTTCTCGCCACGCCCGAGGCGCGGCGGCTCGGCGGGTGGCTTAGGGGAGAGGAGGCAGCGGGCAAGCAGGTCTATCCCCCGCGGGGGAGCCGGCTCGCCGCGCTCGCCATGACCCCGCTCGACAAGGTGCGCGTCGTGATCCTCGGCCAGGATCCCTATCACGGGCCCGGGCAGGCGCATGGCCTTGCCTTTTCGGTGCGCCACGGCGTCAGACCGCCGCCCTCGCTGGTCAACATCTTCAAGGAGCTGGAAAGCGATCTCGGCCTTGCGCGACCGCAGACGGGCGACCTGTCGAAATGGGCCGAACAGGGCGTGCTGCTGCTCAACAACACGCTGACGGTCGAGGCGGGGCAGGCGGGCAGCCATGCCGGGCGCGGCTGGGACGCGATCACCGATGCCTGCGTCGCCGCGGTGGCGGCAAACGGGCAGCCCACCGTCTTCATCCTGTGGGGCAGCCATGCGAAGAAAAAGGCGGGGCGCGTGCCGGGGCTGGGCAGGGGGGCGCACCATCTTGTCCTCACCTCGCCCCATCCCAGCCCGCTTTCGGCCTATGCGGGTTTCTTCGGCTCGCGCCCGTTCAGCCAGGCGAACGAATTTCTCGAGGCGAACGGGCGGGGCGCGATCGACTGGTCGCTGTGACGCGGCTTGCGTCGCGGGGGCTGCTGTAGGACAGTCGCGCCCATGACAGAGGACGAAGCGAGACAGAGGCTTGAGCGCCGAGCATCCGAGCTCGACGAGGAGGACCGCGCCGGGGCCGAGGGACGCGCTCCCGTTACGCTCCAGCAGGACAGCGTCGGGCGCCTGTCGCGGATGGACGCGATGCAGCAGCAGGCCATGGCGCAGGCGCAGGAACGCCGGCGCGAAGGCGAACGGCGGCGGGTCGCGGCGGCGCTCGCGCGGCTGGACGAGGGCGAATGGGGCTGGTGCGCCACCTGCGGCGAGGAAATCGCGGAAAAGCGGCTTGACCACGATCCGAGCGCGGCGACCTGTGTCAGCTGCGCTGCCGGCGGCGGATAGGGGGAATGACATGACCGATACAGTGCTGCTCGATGTTGCAGGCGGCATCGCCACCGTGACGCTCAATCGCCCGGAGGCAATGAACGCATTGAACCGCGCGCTCAGACGGCGGCTCTACGAAGTGATGGTCGAGGTGGACGCGCGCGAGGACGTGCGCGCCGTGATCCTTACCGGTGCGGGCGAGCGGGCTTTCACCGCCGGGCTCGACCTCAAGGAACTGGGCAGCGATCAAGGGGCGCTGGGCAGCGCCAACGCGACCGACCCCGCCGACAACCCGGTGCGCGCGATCGAGGTCTGCGCAAAGCCCGTTATCGGGGCGGTGAACGGCGTCGCGATCACCGGCGGGTTCGAGGTCGCGCTGGCCTGCGACGTACTGATCGCGAGCAGCACGGCCCGCTTCGCCGACACACATGCGCGCGTGGGCATCGTGCCGGGCTGGGGCCTGTCGCAGAAGCTGCCGCGCATGATCGGCATCAGCCGGGCCAAGGAACTCGCCTTCACCGGCAATTTCCTCGACGCCGCGACGGCGCAGGACTGGGGCCTCGTCAATCACGTGACCACGCCCGCGGATCTCCTGCCGTTCGCGCGTCGGCTAGCGGCGGACATGGCGCAGATCGACCCCGCCTTCCTCGCCGGGTACAAGCGCCTGATCGACGATGGCTATGCCGCCAGTTTTTCGGAGGGCATGGCGATTGAGGCCGAACGCTCGAGCGCGGCGAACAGCGCTGTCTCTCCGGCAGATGTGGAGGCCCGCCGCGCCGCCGTGCAGGAACGCGGACGCGGGCAGGGTTAGGTCGGCTTTCGCGGATCGGAACGCGGCGCGGCCAAGGCCGCAAGCGAACAGTCTGCTCTCAGGCGCGCCCTTCGCCGTCAGCGCGGCAGTTCAGAGGCCCCCATCAGCGCCTCGTCCACCGCGCGGGCCGCCTGGCGGCCTTCGCGGATCGCCCACACGACGAGGCTCTGCCCGCGCCGCATGTCGCCGCAGGCCCACACGCCCGGAACGTTGGTGGCGTAATTGTCGGTGTCGGCCTTGACGTTGCCGCGATCGGTCAGTTCGACCGCCGCCTGTTCGAGCAGGCCCGCCTTCTTCGGACCGGTGAAGCCCATGGCGAGCAGGATGAGATCGGCGGGTATCGTGAATTCGCTGCCGACGATCTCGCGCATTTCGCCGTTCACCCATTCGACCCGCGCGCATTCGAGGCCGGTGACCTTTTCGCCATCGCCGACGACGCGCTTGGTCAGCACCGCCCAGTCGCGATTGGCGCCTTCTTCGTGGCTCGAGGAGGTGCGCAGCTTGAGCGGCCAGTCGGGCCAGGTCAGCGCCTTGTCTTCCCTTTCCGGAGGCTTGGGCATGATTTCGAGCTGGGTGACGCTTTTCGCGCCCTGCCGGTTGGACGTGCCGACGCAGTCTGATCCGGTGTCGCCGCCGCCGATCACGACCACGTCCTTGCCTGTGGCGAGGAGCGAGCCGCGCGGGGCCGCGCGGACTTCGTCATCGCCCGCGACGCGCTTGTTCTGCTGGGTCAGGAATTCCATCGCGAGGCGCACGCCCGGCATTTCCGCGCCCGGAATGGCGAGAGCGCGTGCATCCTCGGCTCCACCGGCAAGCACGATCGCGTCGAAATTCTCATCCAGCGTCTTGAAAGAGATGTCGACGCCGACTTCCTTGTTGGTGCGGAAGGTGACCCCTTCGGCCTCCATCTGCACGCAGCGGCGGTTGATGAGGTGCTTTTCCATCTTGAAGTCGGGAATGCCGTAGCGAAGCAGCCCGCCGACGCGGTCCGACTTCTCGAACACGGTGACCGAGTGCCCGGCACGCGCGAGCTGCTGTGCGGCGGCGAGGCCTGCCGGGCCCGAACCGATGACGGCGACCGACTTGCCGGTCTTGCGCTGGGGAAGCTGGGGCGTGATCCAGCCTTCCTGCCACCCGCGATCGACGATGGCGCATTCGATCGACTTGATGGTGACCGGCTGGTCGACGATGTTGAGCGTGCAGCTCGCCTCGCAAGGCGCCGGGCAGATGCGGCCGGTGAATTCGGGGAAATTGTTGGTGGAATGCAGCAGGTCGAGCGCATTCCTCCAGTCGTTCTCGTAGACAAGATGGTTCCAGTCCGGGATCAGATTGTTCACCGGACAGCCATTGTGACAATACGGAATCCCGCAATCCATGCAGCGCGAGGCCTGCCCGGCCAGGGTCGCATCGTCCGGCGGGACGACGAATTCGCGGTAATTCTTCAGCCGCTCGGAGGGATCGAGATAGTCGCGTTCGCGCCGATCCAGTTCGAGAAACCCGGTTTCCTTGCCCATTTGCGTATCCCTTGAGCCTTATTCCGCCGCGACGCTTTCCGCTTCGAGCCGCTCTGCCTCAAGCGCTTCGAGCGCGCGCTTGTAATCGCGCGGCATGACCTTGACGAAATTCGAAAGCGCCTTGTCCCAATCGGCCAGCATTTCGCCCGCGACCGCGCTGCCGGTGTGGAGCTGGTGCCGTTCGACGAGGATGCGCAGCCTTTCGGCATCGTGGCGCAGCATGTCGCCCATGCCGAAATCGTGGACCGAACGCGCGCGCTGCGACGGCCGCCCCAGCCCTTCCTCGCGGTCGGGTTCGGTGCTTACCGGTGCGAGGTCCACCTGCGCGTGGTTGACGAGCTTCGAGAACGTGCCTTCGGGGTCGTAGACATAGGCTAGCCCGCCGCTCATCCCGGCGGCGAAATTGCGCCCGGTCTGGCCGAGTACGACGACGACGCCCCCGGTCATGTATTCGCAGGCATGGTCGCCCGTGCCTTCGACCACCGCGATCGCGCCCGAATTCCTGACGGCGAAGCGTTCGCCCGCGACGCCGCCGAAATAGGCCTCGCCCGCGATCGCGCCGTAAAGGACGGTGTTGCCAACGATGATGTTGGAAGAGGCGATGCGCGGAACGCCCTCTGGCTGGCGCACGACGATACGGCCGCCCGACAGGCCCTTGCCGACATAATCGTTCGCATCGCCCACCAGATCGAGCGTAACGCCATGCGCGAGCCATGCGCCGAAGCTCTGGCCTGCGACCCCGGTAAGGTGGATGCGCACCGTGTCGGGCGGCAGGCCTTCATGGCCGCGCGCGCGCGCGATTTCGCCCGAGAGCATCGTGCCGACCGCGCGGTTGACGTTGCGGACGTCGTGGCGAAGTTCGACCGGGGTGCCGTTCGCGATCGCTTCCCGGCACTCCTCGGTCAGGACATTGTCCATCGCGGCATCGAGCCCGTGATCCTGCACGTCGGTGTTGCGCAGGCTCGCATTGTCGGCGAGCGGGACGCGGTGGAGGATGCGGGTAAGGTCGATCCCGCGCGCCTTCCAGTGGCGGTCCATCCGCGTGAAATCGAGCCGGTCGACCCGGCCGACCATCTCGTCGACCGTGCGGAAGCCCATTTCGGCCATGATCTGGCGGAGCTCCTCGGCGACGTAGAACATGTAGTTCACGACGTGTTCGGGCTGGCCCATGAAGCGCGCGCGCAGCACCGGGTCCTGCGTGGCGACGCCGACCGGGCAGGTGTTGAGATGGCATTTGCGCATCATGATGCAGCCCGCCGCGATCAGCGGGGCGGTGGCAAAGCCGAATTCGTCCGCGCCCAATAGCGCACCGATAGCGACGTCGCGCCCCGTGCGAAGCCCACCATCGACCTGCACCGCGATGCGGCTGCGCAGATCGTTGAGGAGCAGCGTCTGCTGCGTTTCGGCAAGGCCGATTTCCCACGGGCTCCCGGCATGGGTGAGCGATGTGAGCGGCGACGCGCCCGTCCCGCCGTCATAGCCGGAAATCGTCACATGGTCCGCGCGCGCCTTGGATACGCCGGCAGCGACCGTGCCGACGCCGACTTCGGAGACGAGCTTAACCGAAATCCGCGCCTCGGGGTTCACGTTCTTGAGATCGTGGATCAGCTGGGCGAGATCCTCGATCGAATAGATGTCGTGATGCGGCGGCGGGGAGATGAGGCCGACGCCCGGGGTCGAATAGCGCACCGCGCCGATCCGCTTGTCGACCTTGTGGCCGGGCAGCTGGCCGCCTTCGCCGGGCTTTGCGCCCTGGGCCATCTTGATCTGGATGTCGTCCGAATTGACGAGATATTCGGTCGTCACGCCGAAGCGGCCCGATGCGACCTGCTTGATCCGGCTGCGCATCGAATCGCCCGATTCCATGGGCTTGAAGCGAAACGGCTCCTCGCCGCCCTCGCCCGTGTTCGAGCGTCCGCCGATGCGGTTCATCGCGATGGCGAGGGTCGAATGCGCTTCGTGGCTGATCGAGCCGAAGCTCATCGCGCCCGTAGAGAAACGCTTCACGATTTCGGAGGCCGGTTCGACCTCTTCTAGGGGCAGCGGTTCGTCTGCCTTGCGGAATTCAAGGAGGCCGCGGATCGTCAGCAGGCGTTCGGACTGCTCGTTGATCGAGGCCGCGAATTCCTCGTAATCCTTGGGCTTGTTCCCGCGCACCGCGTGCTGCAGCTTGGCGATGTTTTCCGGCGTCCAAGCGTGCTGTTCGCCGCGCAGGCGGAACTGGTAGATGCCGCCGACATCCAGCATCGACTTGTACAGAGGGTTGTCGCCGTATGCCTGGGCGTGGCGGCGCAGCGCCTCCTCGGCGACCTCGGCAAGGCCGATGCCTTCGATCATGCTGGCGGTGCCGGTGAAATATCTATCGACGAATTCGCTGCTCAGCCCGACCGCGTCGAAGATCTGCGCGCCGCAATAGGACTGGTAGGTCGAAATCCCCATCTTGGACATGACCTTGCGGATGCCCTTGCCGACGCCCTTGATGTAATTGCGCTGGACCTCCTCGGAGGACAGGTCGGGATGCTTTCTCGCGCGCATGTCCTCGAGCGTTTCGAACGCGACGTAAGGGTTGATCGCCTCGGCGCCATAGCCTGCAAGGACGCAGAAATGGTGCACTTCGCGCGCCTCGCCGGTCTCGACGACGAGGCCGGTCTGCATGCGCAGGCCCTGCCGCACGAGATGGTGGTGCACCGCCGCAGTGGCGAGCAGGGCGGGCATCGGCACGCGATCTTTGTCCTGCGTGCGGTCCGACAGGATCAGGATGTTGTGGTCCTGTAGAACCGCCTCGGTCGCGGCCCAGCACATTTCCTTGAGCGCCATCTCGAGGCCCTCGGCCCCGGTTTCGGCGTCCCATGTGATGTCGATCGTCGCGCAGCGGAACGCGCCGTCGAGCGCTTCCTCGACCGATCGGATCTTGGCCAGATCCTCGTTCCTGAGGATCGGCTGGTCGACTTCGAGCCGCTTGTGCGTGCCCGCATCGTGGCCGAGCAGGTTGGGCCGGGGTCCGATCATCGAGGTCAGGCTCATCACCAGTTCCTCGCGGATCGGGTCGATCGGCGGGTTGGTGACCTGCGCGAAGTTCTGCTTGAAATAATCGTAGAGCAGGCGCGACCGGTCCGACAGCACGGCGAGCGGGGTGTCGGTCCCCATCGAGCCCACGGGATCGTCGCCCTTCACGCCCATCGGTTCGAGGAAGCGCGCAAGGTCCTCCTGCGTGTAACCGAAGGCCTGCTGGCGTTCGAGCAGGCTGGTCGGCCCTTCCGGCACGGCGGCAAGGTCGGGCTCGATATGGTCGATGTCCTCGAGCTTGAACTGCGCCTGTTCGAGCCATTTCGCGAACGGTTCGGCGCGGGCGAGATCCGCTTTCAGTTCCTCGTCCTCGATGATGCGGCCTTCCTCGAGGTCGATCAGCAGCATCTTGCCCGGCTGGAGCCGCCATTTGCGCACGATCTCCTCCTCGGCGAACGGCAGCACGCCGCTTTCCGAAGCGAGGCAGACGAGGTCGTCCTTCGTCACGCAATAGCGCGCGGGGCGCAGGCCGTTGCGGTCCAGAGTCGCGCCGATCTGGCGCCCGTCGGTGAAGCACACCGCGGCCGGGCCGTCCCACGGCTCCATCAGCGCGGCGTGATATTCGTAGAAGGCCCGGCGGTCGGGGTCCATCAGGTCATTGCCCGCCCACGCCTCGGGAATGAGCATCATCATCGCGTGCGGCAGCGAATATCCGCCCGCCAGCAGCAGTTCCAATGCGTTGTCGAGGCAGGCCGTGTCCGATTGCCCGTGCGGGATGATCGGCCACATCTTGTCGAGATCGGGGCCGAGCAGCTCGCTTTCCATCGTGCGGCGGCGCGCGTTCATCCAGTTCACGTTGCCGCGCACCGTGTTGATCTCGCCGTTATGCGCCATGAAGCGATAGGGGTGGGCGAGCCGCCACGACGGGAAGGTGTTGGTCGAGAAACGCTGGTGGACGAGGCCCAGCGCGCTGACGCAATCGGGATCGCGCAGATCGTCGTAAAAACTACCCACCTGGGTCGCCAGCAGCAGGCCCTTGTAGACGATCGTGCGGCTCGAAAAGCTCGGCAGGTAGGTTTCGGTGAGGCCCGGCAGGTCCTTCTTTACTTCGAGCTGGGCGAGCGGGTTCTGGACCTGCTTGCGGATGACGATCAGCTTGCGTTCGAACGCGTCCTGGTCGGCGCAGCTTTCGCCGCGCGCGATCACGGCCTGGCGGATCACCGGCATCGATTCGATCACCGCATCGCCCAGCCCGTCCAATGTGACGGGCACGTCGCGCCAGCCGATGAAGCGCTGGCCTTCCTTCTCGGTGAAGGTCTCGAAACTCTTGGACACGAAATCGCGCGCCGCATCGTCCTGCGGCATGAAACACATGGCGACCGCGTAATCGCCCGGTTGCGGCAGGTCGTGGCCATGCTCGTCCGCCCAGCGCCGGAAGAGCGGGTCGGGAATCTGGATCAGCAGGCCCGCCCCGTCGCCCAGCAGCGGGTCCGCCCCCACCGCGCCGCGATGGTCGAGCTTCTCCAGGATCTCGAGCGCCTGCTGGATGATGGCATGGCTTTTCGCGCCCTTGATATGGGCGACCATGCCGACACCGCAGGCGTCATGTTCGTTTCGCGGGTCGTAAAGACCCTGGGAAGCTGGATATCCCATGGCTCAGGTCCACTCTGTCAGATGCCGGCTCGCGGGCCCTTTTCCGGTTCGGTCGGGGCCGGCCGCGAGGGGGTTCGCCGGCAGGTGTTTCGGCATGGGGCAAGCGACATCGCCCGCCCCACGCAGGTCACCAATCTAATGGCGATGCAAAAGCGATTTTGCAACCGCGAAAGACGAAGGAATATTTCGCCTGTCCGCGTGGCGACGATAGGTTCGTTGCTCGCGAGGGGTCTAAAGCGCCGCGTGTTGCGCGCGATGCGTTGTTTCAGGCAGCGCCGCGCATGTCATGCAACCGTGTCAGCGCGGCGGCGAGCTCCCGCGTTGCCGGGTCGCCGGACGCTTCGCCCTCTTCCGCCGCGTTGTCGCCCCCGGCGAGCACGCCCAGCACCCTGATCGCCTCGGCCAGCGCCGCATCGCGAGCCGCGTTCCTGCGCGGGTCGTTGCCGGACGCCGCATCGCCGCTGCCGCGGGCCTGTTCGGCGGCTTCGCGTTCATGGAGCGCGGCGGCGAGCCGTTCGACCATCTGGACGAGGCTCAGATCCTTCGCGGGGGTGGCGCGCAGATGCTCGATCGCGGCCGACCCAAACCGGGGACGTTCCTGCGGCTTTTCAGGGGCCGGCTCCGCATCGTCCTGCGCCTCGCCGGAAAAAATGCTTTCGGGCAGGGGTCCTTCGACCCACACGGCATTACGCCCGGAAAGCTGCGCGAAGCGCGCAAGGTCGAGTTCGGGCACCGTTTCCGGCGCTTGGGTTTCGGCGTTCGTCTCGGCGTCGGCGGGGGTTTCGACCTCGGCCTCGGCCGGTTCGGCGGCGGGGGCGGCGTCTTCGGCGTCATCCTCCTGCGCAGCGTGATCCTCGGCGGGAGCGCGGGCCGCCTGCGCCTCGCCGCGCACCCGGGCGAGGCGGCGCCGCATTGCGGCGGCGGCGTGCTCCTCGGCGCTCGGTCCCTCAGGGGCGGCGGCATCCTGCGCCTCCCCGTCCTGCGGCACTTCGCCCTCGGCGACATTCCGCCCGAGCCAGTCCGCCACCTTCATGCCGAGCGGCATTTTTTCAAGCGGCGCATCGAGGCTTTCGCTGCCCAATTCCTCGGCCGGCCGGATCGGCCGCGGGCGCGTCGCCGGGAAGAACGCAGAATCCGCCGCGGCACGGCGGACCCTGAGCGAGGCCGCGCGCGCAATGCCGAAGGCGAACGCGCCCCCGGCCAGCGCCGCGAGCGCGGCGATGAGATAATGAGCGGCTCCGCCAAGTGCGGCGAGGCCGGCAAGCAGGGCAAAGCGCGCGGTCGCGGTAGCGGGCAGGACAAGCACCGCGAGGCCGAACAGCGCCGCGCCCCAAGTCCCGAGCAGCGGGGCGAAGGCACGATGCGCGGCGAGTGCGGCGGTGCGGCCGCGCCGACGCCTTCGGGAAACCTCGCGCGGGGCGATGTCCTCGCCGCCGCTATCGGGCTCGCCCGCCTCGTCGATCGTGTTCGCCGTGATCCGCTCGAGTTTCATTGCCGCAGCTTCCCCGCGAATGGCCCGTGCCGGGCCTGCCCGGTCAGGCCTCGAGCCCCGCGCCGGGGCCATGTTCCGTCCGCGCGCCCGTCACGCGGCCCGCCGGGCCTAGCAGGCGATGGTAAACGGCAAGATAACGCTGCGCATTCGCCTGCCAGTCGTGGCGCGCGCGGACATGCGCCTCGGCGCGCGCGCGAATCGCGTCCCAGTCCTCGCGGCGCGAAAGCAGCTCGCCGAGCGCGTCGGCGCAGGCGGCCGGATCGTCGGGCGCGAACAGCGTGCCGGTCGATCCGTCGGTCATGAGTTCGCGGTGTCCGCCGACATCGGATGCGGCGACGAGACGCCGCTGGGCCATCGCCTCGAGCGGTTTGAGCGGCGTGACGAGATCGGTCAGGCGCTGCCTCTTGCGCGGATAGGCGAGCACGTCGATCAGCGAATAATAGCGCTCGACCTCGCCATGCGGGACGCGCCCGGTGAAGATCACCGATTGCGGTTCGGGCAGGCGCGCGGCGGCGGCGCGCCATGCCCCGTCCATCTCGCCCCCGCCGACCAGCAACAGGCGCGCGCCGGGATGGCTTTCGCGCAGGCGCGGCATGGCGGCGATGAGGTCGTCCACCCCCTCATAGGCATAGAAGCTGCCGATATAGCCGATCACCGGGGCCTCGCGGTCGATCCCGAGTTCGGCGGCGAGTGCGTCGTCCCGCGCGACCGGTTCTCTGAACAGCGACAGGTCCACCCCGTTCGGCATCACCCCGATCCGCCCCGGCGCGATGCCGCGCGCGATCATGTCGGAGCGCAGTCCATCGCAGATCGTGAAAAGCGCATCGGCGCGTTTCGCCACCTCGGTCTCGAGCGCGCGGGTCGCGCGGTATTTCGCGGAAGCTTCGCGTCCGGTCCGGTTGCCGACCGCCGCATCCTCCCAGAAGGCGCGGATTTCGTAGACCACCGGCAGGCCCAGGGCGCGCCCCGCCATCAGCGCCGCCGCCCCGCTCAGGGCGGGCGAATGGGCGTGGAGGATGTCGGGCCGCCATTCGGTCGCAAGCCGCCTGATCGCGCCGGCGAGCGCGCGGATCTTGGCGAATTCGGTAATGAGCGGCGGGCCGGACGGTGCGCCCGGCGTGCGGTAGAACGTGAGGCCGTCCGCGACCTGCGGGCTTTCGATACCCCCGTTGCTGCCCGGTTCGATATTGTGGCGCTGCCCGGTGATGCCGCGCACGTCCAGCCCGAGCGCGCCCTGCGCCTTTAGGATCGCGCGCGTGCGAAAGGTGTAGCCGCTGTGCAGCGGCAGCGAATGGTCGAGGACGTGGAGCACGCGGATCATCGCCTTTCCCTACCGCGGGCGTGCTTAACGGCGCGTCAACCGGGAGCCGGTATCGAGGCCATGCGCGCGGAGGCCCGATGTCTCCTCGCCGCATCCGGATGCGACGACCATGATCGACCAGATTGCCCTTGCTCTCGGCCACGGCCTGCTCGCCGTCGCGCTGCTGCGCCTTGCGCTGAGAGGCGATGTCGACACCGATCCGCTGGTCGAGGAGCTGAAGGACGAGGGCGCGGCGAAGCGCCGGGCGCACAGTTCCGCCGGGCGCAAGGCAGCGCGCAGGACGGCTGATGCAGGGCCCGGGCCCGATCTTTGATGCTCGACCTCGTCTTCCTCGCCTTCATCGCCTACGTGCTGGTGCTCGGGATCAAGCGGCCTTTTGTATGGGTGCTGCTCTACGTCTATATCGACATCCTCGCCCCGCAGCGGATCGGCTATTCGCTGATCACCTCGCTGCCCGTCTCGCTGATCGCCTTTGCCGCGGCCTTCGGCGGCTGGCTGGTGCTCGACCGCAAGGAAGGCGCTCGCTTCACCGCGCGGCAAGCGCTGCTTGTCATGCTGCTAGGATATTGCTGGTGGACCACCGGCAACGCCGATTTCCCCGAGCCCGCCGCTACCAAGTGGGACTGGGTGTGGAAGGCGCTGCTGTTCGCGATCTTCCTGCCCTTCACACTAACGACCCGGGCGCGGATCGAGGGGCTGGCGCTGACGCTGATCCTGTCGGTCGCGACGATCGTGATCGGGACGGGGATGAAGACCGTGCTGGGCGGAGGGGGCTACGAGAACCTCAATTTCTTCGTCAACGACAACAGCGGGATCTACGAAAGTTCGACGCTGGCCACGGTCGCGATCGCGCTCACCCCGCTGATCTGGTGGTTCACCCGGTTCGGCACGGTGTTCCGCCCGCACTGGATGGTCACGACATTTGCGGTGCTGCTGATCTTCGCCTGCCTGATGGTGCCGATCGGGACCGAGGCGCGCACCGGGCTCGTCTGCATCGCGGTGCTGGGCGTGCTGCTGCTGCGCTATGTGAAGCGGCGGGTGCTCTATGTCGTGGGCGCGGGGCTTGCCGGGCTGATGGCGCTGCCGTTCCTGCCGCAGAGCTACTACGAACGCATGGCGACGATCACCGCGCCGTCGGGCGATGAAAGCGCCTCGACCCGTCTGGCGGTGTGGGAATGGACCATCGACTATGCGAAGGAAAACCCTTTCGGCGGCGGCTTCGATGCCTATCGCGGCAATTCCTTCACCTATGTCATGCCGGTGCGCGAGGAGAGCGGGAACACCGCCACTTTGCGCTACAAGAAGGTGACGGACGAGGGCCGCGCCTATCACTCCGCGATCTTCGAACTTCTGGGCGAACAGGGCTGGCCGGGGCTCGCGATCTGGTTCGCGCTGCAGGGGCTGGGTGTCTGGCAGATGGAACGCATCCACCGCCGCTGGAAAGGCGAGGGGCACGAACCACCGGATGAAAGAGAGGCGTGGATCGCGCCGATGGCGGTCGCGCTGCAACTGGCGAGCCTCGTCTATTTCGTCGGCGCGCTGTTCCAGGGGATCGGATACCAGCCGGTCATGCTGATGATCATCGGCCTCCAGATCGGCCTTGCGACCTATTGCAGGAGGCTCGATTCGGCGCGTTCGGGGCTCGAACGCAGCGCCAGGGCCGGGGCGAGCCGTGCACGGCGCAAGGCGGCCCCCGGCGGAGCCGTAGCGGCAGGCTGATCCCTCCCTCCCGGCGATTGCAACACGCGGCCTCATGCGCCATGAAGCGCCCCGAATTGCAACCCGGACGAGGAGAGCCCCATGAACCCCGCAGAACTGGCCGCGAAGGCCGGCGAGAATATCGGCACCAGCGAATGGGTCGAGATGACTCAGAAAAAGGTCAACATGTTCGCGGATGCGACCGGCGACCACCAGTTCATCCACATCGACGAGGAAAAGGCCAAGATGACGCCGTTCGGCGGCACGATCGTGCACGGCTTCATGACCTTGTCGATGATCCCCTATCTCGGCGCGAACAGCGACATGCCCAAGATCGACAACGTCAAGATGGGCGTCAATTACGGCGGCAACAAAACCCGATTCATCGCCCCGGTCCGCGTCGGCAAGCGCATTCGCGGCCATTGGAAGCTGCTCGAGATGATCGAAAAGCGCCCGGGCCAGTGGCAGCAGACCGCCGAGATCACGATCGAGATCGAAGGCGAGGACAAGCCTGCCCTGATCTGCGAATGGATCACGCAGTATTTCGTCTGAACCAACCCGCGCCCATCGCGGCGCGAGCCTGTGAATGACCGCGCCCCCGCCCCCGTGCGGGGGCGTACCCACCCAATGCAAGGATACCCCCACCCATGACCCGTGACGCCGTCATCGTCTCCACCGCCCGCACCCCCATCGGCCGCGCCTACAAGGGCGGCTTCAACGCCACGCCCGGAGCGACGCTGGGCGCCTATTCGTTCAAGCCCGCGGTCGAGCGCGCCGGGATCGATCCGGCCGAGATCGACGACGTGGTGTGGGGCTGCGTCCTCACGCAGGGCACCCAGTCGGGCAATATCGGCCGCCAGGTCGCGCTGCGTGGCGGCGCCCCGGTGACGGTCGCGGCCCAGACGATCGACCGCCAGTGTTCCTCGGGCCTGATGGCGATCGCCACGGCGGCCAAGCAGATCACGGTCGACAACATGGATGTCGTCGTCGGCGGCGGTCAGGATTCGATCTCGATGGTCCAGACCCCCGAAATGCGCGTCGCGCCCGATCCCTCGCTGATCGCGATGCACAAGGACATCTACATGCCGATGCTCGGCACGGCGGAAACCGTCGCCGCGCGCTACAACATCAGCCGCGATGCACAGGACGAATACGCGCTGCAATCGCAGATGCGCACCGCCGCCGCGCAGGAAGCGGGCCGGTTCGACGACGAGATCGTGCCGGTGACGGCCACGATGATGGTCAAGGACAAGGAAACCGGCGAGGTCAGCCAGCAGGAAGTCACCATCACCAAGGACGAGGGCAACCGTCCCTCGACCACTTTGGAGGGCCTCCAGTCGCTGAACCCCGTGATGGGCCCGGACAAGTTCATCACCGCGGGCAACGCCTCGCAGCTTTCGGACGGTTCCTCGGCCGCCGTGCTGATGGAAGCCAAGCTCGCCGAGAAGAAGGGCCTCGAACCGCTCGGCCGCTATGTCGGCATGGCGGTGGCCGGCACCGAGCCCGATGAAATGGGCATCGGCCCGGTCTTCGCGATCCCCAAGCTGCTCAAGGCGACGGGTCTCAAGATGGACGATATCGGCCTGTGGGAGCTGAACGAGGCCTTCGCGGTGCAGGTGCTCTACTGCCGCGACAAGCTCGGCATCGACAACGACATCCTCAACGTCAATGGCGGTTCGATCTCGATCGGCCATCCCTACGGCATGACCGGCGCGCGCTGCACGGGCCACGCGCTGATCGAGGGTAAGCGCCGCGGTGCCAAGTATGTCGTCGTCACCATGTGCGTTGGCGGCGGCATGGGCGCGGCCGGCCTGTTCGAGGTCTTCTGAGGCGATGACCGGCGAGGCCGGGACCGGTGAAGGCGGGGCGAGCGGGTCGCTGCCCGTTTCGCTCTTGGCCTCCCACTGGTTCTGGCTGTTCGCGCTGGTCGGCGTTTCGAGCCTCTTCGATTACTGGGATCACGTGAGCCGCGAAGGATCCCCCTTCGCCGCCGCGCCGCTTGCATGGCTCGGCTTCACGCTGGCGAGCACGGTGACGCTGTGCGCGCTCGCGTGGGGGCTGGCATGGGTGCTGGGCAAGCTGCCGATCCCGCAGCTCGCCGCCGATACGGCGGGCGTCGCGCTCGCCATTGCGGCGCACCTGATGCTGACGGGACCGCTGTGGGCGCGGACGCTGTGGGTAGAGGGCGTGATCTTCGACGCGCCCGGCCTCCCGGTCCTCGCGGGCACGCTGACCTATCTCTTCTACCGCGGGCTGTTCCTGTTCGCCCGCCAGCTCTTCCGCCCCCCGCCGAGCCGCGCCTAGGCGCGCTTGCCGATCGCGCGCATTTGTCGCAAGTTCGCCCCGAACAGGGGGAATTATGGACAGACGCGAATTTCTGGCGAGCGCTGCGGCCACTTCGCTGGCCACGGGGACGGGCCTTGCGGGTACGGGCGCTGCCGCTTCCGGGGGCGAAAGTGCGGCGGGCTTCACCTTCCCGCCCGAATGGCACGCTCACGAAGCGGTCTGGATCGGCTGGACCAAGGGCCTTTTCGACGAGCCCGACCACGTGCGCCTGCGGCTCGACATGCTCGCCGCGCTCACGCCTCATGTTCCGGTCACGATCAATATCGAGGACGAGGCGAGCGCCGGGCAAATCCGCGCACTGATGGCGGAAAGGAAGATCCCGCCCGACAGGATCGACTTCCACATCCAGGACACGGTCGATCTATGGGTCAGGGACACCGGGCCGCTTTTCGTCTCGGACGGCCAGCGGCTGCAGATCGCGGGTTTCACATGGGGCAATTACGGCTTTCCCTGGCCGTGGAGCAGCCCGGGCCAGCTCGCGCGGGGCAAGGCGCCGCGCCAGATCGCGGAAAGGCGCGGCTATCGCCTCGTTCCTTCCGACGTGATCGCGGAGGGCGGCGGGATCGACGTCAATTCGCGCAGCCTCGTCGCCTATCGCGACGCCACGCTGCACCGCAATCCCGGCAAGCCGCTCGAAGAGATCGAGCGCGAAATGATGCGGCTCTATGGCAAGGACCAGGTTATCTGGCTCGACCGCGCGCCGATCACCGACCGCGTCTTTGCCGGGCCCAAGGTCGGCAATTTCTTCGGCTGGGGCGCGAACGGCCATGTCGATGAATATGTCCGCTTCGTGAGCGAGGACACGATCCTCGTCGCCGAAGTGAGCGAGCGCGAGCGGGACCGCGATGCTTTGATGCGGCTCGATCACGAAATCCTCGCCGAAAACCGCCGCCAGCTCGAACAGGCGCGCGATCCCGACGGCAGGCCGTTCAACGTCGTCACCATGCCGGTCCCCGATGTCGAGCCGTTCCTGCGGCGGCGCACACTGACCGAGCGCGACTTCACCGCCGCTCCCCGGGGTTTCGATGCGCGCTCGGTCTATCGCGATTTCAAGGTCGGCGACGAGGTGATCGACGTGCCCGCGGTGAGTTACTGCAACTTCCTCGTCACCAATGGCGTGGTGGTGGGCGCGCGCTATGGCGGGGAGGGGCGGCCCGACCATCTTGCCGAAAGCGACGAGCGCTCGGCCGAAATCCTCAAGGAGCATTTCCCGGATCGCGAGGTGGTGCAGATCGATCCGCTGGCCGCGAACTGGGACGGCGGCGGGGTCCACTGCCTGACGCAGCAGCAGCCGGCGGTGCCCGCCTGACGCGAAAGGCCGCGTCAGGAATGCGCGGCGATGAATTCCTCGACCACCGGCGCGATCTTCTTGCGCCACTTGCTGCCGTTGAAGATGCCGTAATGCCCCGCGCCTTCGGCCATGTAGTAACGCTTCATGTCGTCGGGCAGCTTGGGCGTCAGCTTCAAGGCCGCCTTGGTCTGGCCGAGCCCTGAAATGTCGTCGCGCTCGCCCTCGATCGCCAGCAGCGCGGTGTCGGTGATCTCGGTGATGTCGACGATCTCGCCCTTGTGTTCGAAGGTGCGCGTGGGGATCGAGTGCTTCTGGAACACTTCCTCCACTGTCTGGAGATAGAATTCCGCGGTCATGTCGCACACGCTGCGATATTCGTCGTAGAAATCCTTGGTCGCGTTCGCGCTGTCCTCGTCGCCTTCGGTGAGGTGTTTGAACATCTCGTAATGGCTCATCATGTGGCTCTGCAGGTTCATGCTCATGAACGCGGAAAGCTGCATGAAACCGGGATAGACCCGCCGGCCCGCGCCGCGATAATTCATCGGCACGGTGGCGATGACCGACTGGCGGAACCATTCGATCGGGCGGTTCATCGCGTGGTTGTTGACGCTGGTCGGGCTTTCGCGCGTGTCGATCGGGCCGCCCATCATGGTCAGCGTGGCGGGCGTCGCCTTCGACTTGTGGAGGTTCATCAGCGCGGTCGCGGCGAAGGCCGGGACGCTCGGCTGGCACACCGCCATCATGTGCGGGCGCTGGCGCTTCTTTTCGTCGGGCTCGACGCTTTCGATATATTCGAGGAATTCGATCAGGTAGTCGATGTAATCGTCGAGATCGAAGCTGCCTTCGTGGAGGGGAACCAGCTTCGCATCGGCCCAGTCGGTGATGTAGACCTCGTAGCTTTCGAGCATCCGGCGCACCGTGCCGCGCAGCAGGGTCGCGAAATGCCCGCTCATCGGGGCGACGATCAGCAGCTTCTGGCGTGGTTTCCCCTCGTGCTCCTCGATCCCGTCGAGCCGGAAGCGCTTGAGATCGCCGAACGGCTTGTTCACCACCGTCGCCTCGATCACCGGCCAGGTCTTGCCGCCGCTTTCGATCTCGGTGATGCCGAAAGCCGGCTTGCCATAGGTCGCGGTCGCGTGGGCGAACACGTCTAGCGCGTTGGCGGCGATGCCGGCGAAGGGGGTGTAGCCGATCGGATTGGAAGGGTTGGTCAGCGCTTCCATGCTCATGGTCGCCCAAAGGCTCGCGCCGTTGAGCCAGCTGCGCTGGAGTTCATAGGCCTGGTAAAGCATGTCGCTCCCGTCTTGTGTGGCCCGGGCGGATCCCCATCGCGCGGGCCGTGAATCGTGTGGCGCGGATCGGCGCCCTGCGCGAGCTAGATGGAGCCTTGATGGCCATTGTGCAATGCACAATTCGGCAGGAAACCGCGCCGTCGGCGCTTCCCATGCACTTTTTACACGTGAAATCCGCCGGCTGTGCCATTAGATCACCCCATCATGGACGGGGATATGACAGCACGGAGCGCGCCCCCGCGGCTCCCCGACGATGGCGACGCCCCCGGTGCCGACGCGCTCGAAGCGCGCGAGATCGCCGAGGAAGCCGAGCTCGAGACCTTCGCCGATGAGGGCGAGCACAAGCCGCGTTCGCTCGCCCCGCTGCGGATGGTGTACCGCGAGGCGGCGAAATATCCGCGCGAGGTCGTCCTTGCGATCATTGCTCTTACCGTCACCGCCGCGGGCACGCTTGCGATACCCGCGGCGCTGCAGCTTATCGTCGATCGCGGTTTCGGCGCGGACGGCGCGGGCGATATCGGGCGCTGGTTCCGCTATCTGCTGGTCATCGTCGCCGTCATCGCGATCGGGACGGCGGTGAGGTTCTACTACGTCAGCTGGCTTGGCGAACGGGTCGTCGCCGACCTGAGGTGCAAGGTCCACGCGAACCTGATGCGCCTCTCGCCCAGCTTCTACGAGGCCAACAGCCCCAAGGAAATCTCGAGCCGGATGACGGCCGACACGGCTATCATCGAGACCGTCGTGGGGACGACCGTGTCGGTCGCGCTGCGCAACGCCTTTCTCGGGATCGGCGGGACGGCCTACATGTTCTGGCTGCTGCCCGAACTCACCATCTGGCTCGCGCTCGGCATTCCGGCAGTGATCCTGCCGATCGTCATCTTCGCCCGCCGCATCCGCACCATCTCGCGCGACAGCCAGGACCGGGTGGCCGATGTCGGCGCCATGGTGACCGAGGTGCTGGGCGCGATGAAAATCGTCCAGGGCTTCAACCAGCAGCCGCGCGAGACCGACCGCTTCAGCGCGGCGGTGGAGCGCACCTTCGAGACTGCCAAGCGGCGGATCGTGCTGCGTTCGGCGATGACCGCGATGTTCATCCTCGCGATCTTCGGTTCGATCGTCCTGCTGCTGTGGCGCGGGGCGGAAGGCGTCGCGAGCGGCGAGATCACCGGCGGGACGATCGTGTCCTTCGTCTTTACCGCGGCGGTCGTGGCGGGTTCGTTCGCCGCGCTGACGGAGGTCTATGGCGACCTGTTGCGCGGCGCGGGGGCGGCAAGCCGGCTCGCCGAACTGCTCGAGGCGAAGCCCGCGATCGCGCCGCCCGCGCGGCCCGAAAGGCTGCCCGAACCGCCGCGCGGCAGCCTGTCGTTCCGCAATGTGACCTTCCGTTATCCCGCGCGGCCCGAAACCGCCGCGCTCAGGGACTTCACGCTCGAAATCGAGCCGGGCGAAACCGTCGCCATCGTCGGGCCTTCGGGGGCGGGAAAATCGACCATCTTCCAGCTGGTCGAGCGCTTCTACGATCCGCAGGCCGGCACGATCCGCATCGACGGCGTGCCGTTAACCAAGGCCGATCCCGCCGACATCCGCGACCGGCTCGCGCTGGTGCCTCAGGACGGGGTGCTGTTCAGCGCCGATGCGCGCGACAACCTGCGCTACGGCAAGTGGCACGCGGGCGACGAGGAAATCTGGGAAGCGGCGCGCGCGGCCAATGCGGAAGCCTTCCTGCGCGAGCTTCCCGACGGGCTCGACACCTATCTCGGCGAAGGCGGCACGCAATTGTCGGGCGGCCAGCAGCAGCGGGTCGCGATCGCCCGCGCGCTGCTGCGCGATGCGCCGATCCTGCTGCTCGACGAGGCGACGAGCGCGCTCGATGCCGAAAGCGAGCGGCTGGTGCAGGACGCGCTCGAGAAACTGATGGCCCAGCGCACCACTCTCGTCATCGCTCACAGGCTGGCGACCGTGCGCGCCGCCGACCGGATCGTGGTGCTCGACAAGGGCGAGGTGGTCGAGCAGGGAACTCATGCCGAACTCGCCGCTGCGGGCGGGCTCTATGCACGGCTCGCCAGGCTGCAATTCGCCGATACCGAGGCCGCCTGACCCCTTCGCTTTTCGATGAAATGCGATCCCGCTCGGACGAGCGGCCCCCCGTTCACACGCGCACGCCCTATCTCGCTCCGACAGATCGCATCGCAAGGCCGGGGGGCCTTGGCGGGCGGTGAACCCTTGAGAAAACGGGCACGAGAGAAAACGGGACTTCGCACCATGATCACACACACCGCCCTTTCCGGCGCCAGCGCGCTTGCGCTTGCCCTTGCCATCGCCCTGCCCGCTTCGGCGCATGAGGATGACGGCACGATCGAAACGCTGATCGATAACGAGGCAGGGGAAAGCGCCGAGACCGAGGCGCCCACCATGAGCTTCGGCGAATGGGGCGTCGATCCCGAGCTGCTTTCGGACGAGATCGATCCGGGCGACGATTTCTTCGCCTACGTCAACCAGGAATGGCTCGATTCGAACCCGCTGCCGGCGGAATACAGCCGTTTCGGCGCGTTCACCCTGCTTGGTGAGAAGTCCACCAGCGACGTCAAGGCGCTGATGGACGAGCTCACGGCCAAGCCGCGCGCGGAACTGTCCGCCGACGAACGCCGGATCGTCGATGCCTATGAAACCCATCTCGACACCGCCGCGATCGATGCCGCCGGGCTCGACCCGGCGCGGCCTTATCTGAACGAGATTTTCGCCGCGACCTCGCTCGATCGGCTGGCGATGATCTGGGCTCGTCCCGGGATTGCCAGCCCGGTCGGAGGCTTCGTCGGCGTCGATGCCAAGCAGCCCGACAACTATGTCGCGCAGATCGGCATTGGCGGCCTGGGCCTGCCCGACCGCGACTATTACCTCGACGAGAGCGAGGAAGGCCGCGAAATCCAGCGCAAGTATCGCGACTATCTCGCCTTCCTGCTGGGCGAGGCGGGCTATTCCGACCCCGAAACCGCCGCGGCAGCGGTCTACGGCTTCGAGGATCGGCTCGCCCGCGAAGTGATGTGGGACCGCACCGCGCGCCGCAATCGCGACCTCACCTACAACCGCGTCTCGGCGGACGAGATGGCGGCGCTGGCGGGGCCGCTGCCCGTCACCGCGATGATCGAGGCGATGGGCCTGTGGCAATCGCCGACCTTTGTCGTCAGCATGATGCCGCCGACCGACGAGGAGATCGAGGAACTCGGTCTCAATGCCGAGACGCTGGCGAAGATCGGCACCGGCCTGCCCGGCATGTTCGAGGTCCTCGGCCAGACCCCGGTCGCGACGCTGCAGGCGTGGACCGTCAAGGAAATGCTGTCGGACAATGCCGACATCCTGCCGACCCGCTTCGACGAGGCGACTTTCGCCTTCTACGGCAAGACCCTGCGCGGCACGCCCGAGCAGCGCCCGCGCTGGAAGCGTTCAATCGATGCTGCCGAGGGGATGCTGGGCGAGCTGATCGGCAAGTCCTATGTCGAGCGCTACTTCCCGCCGGAGAACAAGGCGGCGATGGAGGAGCTGGTCGCCAATCTGCGCAAGGCCGTCGCCGTCTCGATCGGGGAGATCGAATGGATGGGCGAGGAGACGAAGACCCAGGCGCTCGAAAAGCTGGCGAGCTTCGATCCCAAGATCGGCTATCGCGACAACCTTGAAACCTATGACGGGCTCGTCATCACGCGCGGCAACCCGATCGCCAATGCCATGGCCGCGGCGCAATGGGCGCGGGCGGACAATGTCGCCAAGCTCGGCCAGCCGATCGACCGGACCGAATGGTTCATGCTGCCCCAGACGGTGAACGCCTATTACAATCCGACCAAGAACGAGATCGTCTTCCCCGCCGCTATCCTGCAGCAGCCCTTCTTCGGGATGAGCGCGGACCCGGCGGTGAATTACGGCGCGATCGGCGGCGTCATCGGGCACGAGATCGGCCATGGCTTCGACGATCAGGGTTCGAAATACGACGCCACCGGCAAGCTGCGCAATTGGTGGACCGACGAGGACCGCGCCAATTTCGATGCCAGGACCGACGCGCTGGTCGCGCAATACGATGCGTTCTGCCCGTTCGACGAGGGCAAGACCTGCGTCAACGGCCGCTTCACCCTGGGCGAGAATATCGGCGATCTGGGCGGGCTATCCCTCGCCTACCGCGCGTACAGGATCGCGACCGAGGGCAAGGACGTGCCGGTGATCGACGGGCTGACCGGCGACCAGCGCTTCTTCCTCGCCTGGGCGCAGGTGTGGCGTTCGATGCAGCGCGAGGAAAACTATCGCCAGCGCCTGCGCACCGACCCGCACAGCCCGGAGGAATACCGGGTCAACGGCGTCGTCAGGAATCTCGACGAATGGTACGAAGCCTTCGGCGTGACCGAGGACGACGCGCTGTACATCCCCCCCGAAGAGCGCGTGCGCATTTGGTGAGGCAGCCCATCCGGGCTGCCATGTCCTCGCTCACGCGACCTGAAGGTCGCATCGCTGCGGGCGGCCGCTCGGCCTTGCGGTCGCTGAAGCGAGCGTACTTCGCGATGACGGCGGCGTAACCGCGCTGGTCCGACGCCGCAGGCGTCGTAAGCGCGACCGTGCGCCCGCAGCCCCCAAGGGATGAGGAAATCGCAGGCCCGGATGGACCTCGAGCAAAAAGAATTGACTTGGCATCGGCAGATGCCAAGGCCCGGGCCATGACATTCTTCCAGATGCTTCTGATCGCGGTGGTGCAGGGGATCACCGAATTCCTGCCGATCTCCTCGTCCGGACACCTTATCCTGATCCCGTTCCTGACCGATTTCCCCGACCAGGGCCCGATGATAGACATCGCGGTCCATGTCGGCTCGCTGCTCGCGATCATCGTCTATTTCTTCAAGGATGTCGCCGGTCTCGCGCGGGGCGGTTTCGCCACCATCGGCATCGGCAAGGCGCCCGAGCAGCGGCGGCTGTTCTGGTGGATCCTGCTCGGTACGATCCCCGCCGTGATCTTCGGGCTGGCGATCAAGCTCGGCTTTCTCAACGGCGTGGTGAGCGCGACCTTCGGCATCCGGATCGTCGAGGACGACCTGCTCGCCTCGATCCGCTTCACCGATCTGATTGCCACAAACCTGATCGTCTACGGCATCCTGCTCGGCCTTGCCGACCGTTTCGGGCGGCAGGAAAAGACGTTCGAACAGATGACCTGGCGCGACGGGCTGATCGTCGGCTGCGCGCAGGCGCTGGCGCTGATCCCGGGAACGAGCCGGTCGGGCGTCACGATGACGGCGGCGCGGCTGCTGGGCTATGGCCGGTTCGAGGCGGCTCGCTTTTCCTTCCTGCTGTCGATCCCGGCGGTCGCGGGGGCAGGCGTGCTGATCGTGCCCGACCTCCTCGAAGCGGACAGTGCGCTGCTGATGGATGCGATCGTGACTGGCACGCTGACCTTTATCGCGGCCTTCGCGACGATGGCATTCCTGATGAATTTCCTGAAGCGCGCCTCGATGATGGTCTTCGTCGTCTACCGTGTCCTGATGGGCACGGCGCTGTTCTATTTCTTCTGAGGAGCGCATCGGCGCAGCCAGCGGGGGAACCGATTGCGCTCCATGCGTGTTTTGCAATCATAGTGCCCTTCGAAGGGGTCGCATTTCCAATCGAGACAAAGGCAATAATTTTGCGATGGCTTTACTGGTGTTGATTGTATTGGGGACGACGCTGGGCTGGCTATCCTCGATCATCGCCCGCACCGAGGAGCCGGGCGAGATCCTGCGCCAGGTCGCTGCCGGCCTGCTGGTCGCGCTGATTTCGGGCCTGCTCGTCAATGGCGGGGTGGTCTTGGGCGGGCTCTCGCTCGTCGCGCTCGGCGTGGCTCTTGCCGCGACGGTCGGGGCGCTGGTGCTCTACCACGCGGTGATCCGCCGGCAGGTCGGCGCCTGAGCGCCCTAGACCGGTTTCGCCCCGCTTCCGCGTCCGCCGCGCAGGTGGTATTCTTGGCTGCCCCGGTTCACGACATTGTCGACATCGATCACCGCTGAATTGGCGTAGGTGAAGCCGGGCGCGAGATTGCGGTAGAGCCGGTCGAAATCGCGCTCCACCGTCTGGCGGTAGAGGTCCTCGAAACTCTCGATCACGAAATAGGTCGGCTGCAGGTCGCTGATGACGTAATCGGTGCGCATCACCCGGTCGACATTGAGCATGATGCGGTTGGGGCTTTCCGCCTCCACCGCAAAGCGCGCCTCGGTCGGGCCGGAGAGGATGCCCGCACCGTAGGCGCGAATGCCCGCTTCTTCCTCGATCAGGCCGAATTCGACCGTGTACCAGTAGAGCGCGCCCAGCGCCTTCAGCCGGTTGTAGCGCATCGCCTTCCACCCGGCGCGGCCATATTCCTGCATGTAATCGGCATAGACCGGATCGGTCAGCATCGGCACATGGCCGAAGACGTCGTGAAAGACGTCGGGTTCCTGGATGTAGTCGAAGGTCTCTCGCGTGCGGATGAAATTGCCCGCGGGAAAGCGCCGGTTGGCGAGGTGCCAGAAAAACACGTGATCGGGGATGAGCATCGGCACTGGCACGACGCTCCAGCCCGTCAGCGCGCCCAGTTCCTCGGACAGCCGGGCGAATTCGGGCACGCCGCCGCGACCGAGATCGAGCTTGTCGAGCCCCGCCATGAAAGCGCTCGCCGCGCGGCCGGGCAGAATTTCCATCTGGCGCGCGAACAGGTCGTTCCAGACCGCATGATCCTCGCTGCCGTAAGCGGTCTGCTCCTTTTCAAGCCAGTCCTCGCCGACATGCGACGGGCGGGTGAGCGGAGCGGTAAAGACATCTCCCGACATTTCGGGCAGCTTGGTGAAATCGGGCTCGGTATCAGCAAGGGTGGCCATGTGGTTGCATCTGATACCAATCACCCGGGCGTGCAAGGGCAAAGAGGCGAAAGGGGCGCGTATGGCGGACAGGCTGAAGGGCAAGGAATATCGCAGGGCGCTGGAGCCGCTGACCGCGGAACTGGTCGGCATGGCGCGCTGGGCGAAAGCGACGGGGGCACGGATCGTGGTCCTGTTCGAGGGCCGCGACACGGCGGGCAAGGGCGGCGCCATCCGGGCCGTGCGCGACCGGCTCGACCCGCGCCAGTGCCGCACCGTGGCGCTGTCGAAACCGAGCGAGGACGAGCGCACGCAATGGTATTTCCAGCGCTATGTCGCTCACCTGCCAAGCGCGGGCGAGATCATCCTGTTCGACCGGTCATGGTACAACCGCGCCGGGGTCGAAAAGGTGATGGGCTATGCCGACGAGGAACAGGTCGCCCATTTCCTGCGGCAGGTTCCCGATTTCGAGCGTCTGCTGGTCGATGACGGCATATTGCTGTTCAAATACTGGCTGGCGACCGATCAGGACCGGCAGGAAGATCGCCTGCGCGAACGGCTCGAAGACCCGCTCAAGCGCTGGAAGCTGTCGCCGGTCGATCTGGCCGCGCGGGAGAAATACGATGCCTACACCCATGCGCGCGAGAACATGCTGCGCGAGACCCACACCCGCCACGCCCCTTGGACGCTGGTCGATTTCAACGACCAGAAGCGCGGGCGGCTGACGCTGATCCGCAACCTGCTCGACCGCCTGCCCGATACCCATGTCGAGCCCGCGCCGATCGCCTTTCCCGAGCTCGGACGGGAGCCGAAAGCGGAAAGTTACGAGGTGCTTGCGCCGATCGCGCCCTACGCCACCGACGTCGACGGGGCGCGCGATTGACAGGGCGGGCTGTTTGATATAAATATGATATCTTAGTTATATCAGAGAGGGGAAGCGATGTGGTTGAACGCGTGAATTCGATGGCTGCCAGCAGCGAACGCAAGGGCAGCGCCTCCAACGGCTATGTGATGCTGGTCCTGATGCTGGCTTTGCTGCTCGTGCCCGCGCTGGTGTACATCGCGCTTGGCGAGGGGGAGCCGACGCTCATTGCGGCAATCGCGGGCGTGGTGGTGATCCTTTTCATCCTCACTGGCTTCTTCATGATCCAGCCCAACCAGGCGGTCGTGCTCACCCTGTTCGGAGAATATCGCGGGACGGTGCGCAAGGACGGGCTGCACTGGGTGTGGCCGTGGTTCGGCAAGGAAAAGGTCTCCGTGCGCGCCCACAACATTCATTCCGAACGGGTCAAGATCAACGATCTGCGCGGCAATCCGATCGAAATCGCCTGCAACGTCGTCTGGCGCGTCGCCGACACGGCGCAGGCCGTGTTCGATGTCGACGACTACAAGGAATTCACCAATATCCAGATCGAGGCGGGCCTGCGCACGGTCGGATCGCGCCATCCCTATGACGACATGTCCGACGATGACGAAACGACCCTGCGCGGCAGCGGCGACGTGGTGAACCGCGAACTGATCGTCGAACTCAACGAAAGGCTCCAGGTTGCCGGGATCACGGTGGACGAGGCGGGCCTTACCCACCTCGCCTATGCGCCCGAAATCGCCGGGGCGATGCTGCGCCGCCAGCAGGCCGATGCCGTCATTTCCGCCCGGCGCAAGGTCGTGATCGGCGCGGTCGGCATGGTCGAGGACGCGCTCCAGAAACTGAGCCATGACGGCATCGTCGAACTCGACGAGGAACGGCGCGCCGCGATGGTCTCGAACCTGCTGGTCGTCCTGTGCGGCGACCGCGAGGCTCAGCCCGTCGTGAACACCGGGACGCTCTACCAGTAATCCGTGACCCAAGGAGGCAGCCATGGCTGCACCCTCAGCGAAAAAGGCCTTCGCCCTCAGGCTCGACCCGGAGGTGCACAAGGCCATAGAGCGCCTCGCCGCGGCGGAACTGAGATCGGCCAATGCCGAGATCGAGATGCTGCTGCGCGAGGCTCTTTCCGCGCGCGGGATCGAGGTCAAGCGCACGCCGCCGCCGCGCCGCGGCAGGCCGCCCAAGGCGGAGTGACGTCAGACCGCCGCCGAGGCGCTCATGACCTGCCGCCCGTCCGCCGCAAAGGCGCCGAGATCATGGCCGTCCTCGCCTTGACGCATGGCAAGGTGGAGGAGATCGCCCGCAATGGCAGGTGAACGCCCGCGAAAGGCGAAGGTCCGCAGCGCGTTCGCACCCAGCTCGCGCGCGGCCAGCTGCAACAGCAGGCTTGCGGTCAACGGGCCGTGGACGACGAGCCCGCGATAACGCTCGACCCCGCGCGCATAGGGCGCGTCGTAATGGATGCGGTGGGTGTTGAAGGTCAGCGCCGAATAGCGGAACAGCAGCCGCGGGTCCGGAGTAAGCGCGGTGTGCGCGTCCCATGCGGCCTTGTCGAAGCGCGCCTCGCCCGGCTCCGGAGGCCCGAGCGGCGCGTCGGGCGGGGCGGCCTCGCGATAGACCAGCGTCTGCGTCTCGATCACCGATAGCGTGCCGTTGGCGTTGGTTTCATGCGCGACGTCGACGAAGGCGAGCGGGCCGCTCGAGCCTTCCTTCCGCCTGATCGAGACGACCCGGCTGACGCGCTCGATAGCGGCGCCGACAATCAGAGGCGCGCGGAATTCGATGGCGCTCGAGGCCCACATCCGCCGCTCCATCGGGAAGGGCGGCAGGAAACTTGCCGGGGTCTCGTCGCGTGCCGGGTGGCCATCCTTGCCCAGCATGGCGGTCGGGGCCTCGGGCGTGCACAGGCAGAAATGGATGCCCTGCGGCATCAGCTTGCTCTCGGGTGCGCCGAGGTCGAAGGTTGCATGGAAACGCGCCGCGAGCGCCGGGGTCAGCGTGTCGCGCGCCCTTTGCTCGCGCCCGATCCAGGCGTCGTAATTCACGCCGAATTCCTCATTGGGCGTTCTCGAACACCGCGGCGATGCCCTGACCCCCGCCGATGCACATGGTCTCAAGCCCATAGCGCACATCCCGGCGCTTCATCTCGTGCGCCATGTCTGCAAGGATGCGCCCGCCGGTCGCGCCGATCGGGTGGCCGAGGCTGATGCCCGAGCCATTGACGTTGAGGATCTCGCGGCGGCTGTCGTCCTCGCTCCAGCCCCAGCCCTTGAGCACGGCGAGCACCTGCGGAGCGAAGGCTTCGTTGAGCTCGACAAGGCCGATATCGGCCCAGCTGTAGCCCCGGCGCGCGAAAAGGCGCTCGACCGCCGGGACAGGGCCGATCCCCATGCGCGAAGGATCGCAGCCCGCCGCTGCCCAGCCGCCGAACCACAGCATGGGTTCGAGGCCGAGTTCCTCGAGCTTGTCCTCCGCGACGACGAGGCAGGCTGCGGCCGCGTCGTTCTGCTGGCTGGCATTGCCCGCCGTCACGATGGCTTGCGCGTCGCGCCTGCCGTCGATGGGGCGCAGGGCGCCCAGCGTCTCCATCGAGGCATCGGGGCGGAAGCCCTCGTCCTTTGCGAAGGTCACAGGGTCGCCCTTGCGCTGCGGGACTTCGACCGGGACGAGCTGCGCGTCGAACCGGCCCTCGTCCCACGCCCTCGCCGCGTTCTGGTGCGAGCGCACGGCGTATGCGTCGGCCTGTTCGCGGGTGATGCCGTAATCCTTGGCGAGGTTTTCGGCGGTCTCGATCATTCCGCTGATGACGCCGAAGCGTTCGATCGGCTGGCTGCGCACCCGCCCGCGCGACAGCCGGTCATGCAGCGTGATGTCTCCCATCCGCGCCCCGCCGCGCCCCTGCAGGGTGTAATGCTCGACATTGGACATGGATTCGACGCCGCCCGCGACGACCATGTCGGCCATGCCGGTCTCGACCATCATCGCCGCGGTCGCGATCGCCTGCACCCCCGAGCCGCAGCGCCTATCGAGTTGGAAGCCCGGCACTTCGAGCGGGAGATCGGCGGCGAGCCATGACCAGTGCCCGATCGCCGGGGCCTCACCATTGCCGTAGCCCTGCGAGAACACGACATCGTCGACCCGCGCGGGGTCGATGCCCGAACGCTCGACCAGCGCTTTCAGGATCACCGCGCCCAATTGCCCGGCATCCATGCTCGACAATCCGCCGAGGAACTTGCCGACGGGGGTGCGGAGCGGGGTGCAGATGGCGGCTCTTCTGGTCATTCAGCGATCCTTGTCCGAAAGGGCGACGGTCCCGGCATCGACAAGCTTGCCGATCGCGCCGCTCGATAGGCCGAGCCGTTCGGCGAGCACTTCTTCCGAATGCTGGCCGAGGTAGGGCGCGGGGGCGGGGTCGCCCTGCTCGCGCGCGGGCAGGTTGGCGAAGCTGCGGGTGGCGGGATATTCGAAACCCGAAGGGTTGGCGGGCGATGGCCCGAACAGCGGGTTGTCCGCGACGAGGACCGGATCGTTCGCCGCTTCGTGCGCGGTGCGGTAACGTTCGAACGTGCAGCCATTCGCGGCCATGCGCGCTTCGAGGGCCTTGTAATCGTGGCTGCCCGCGACGCGCTGGAACAGGTCGAACAGGCGGTGGCGATGTTCGAAGCGCGGGCGGTCCCCATCGGCGAATTTCACCCCGACCTCGGCTTCGAGCTGTGCGATGGGCGTCTCCAGCCCGAAGGCTTCGACGAGGCCGTTCCATTGCTTGGGCGTAAGCGCGGCGACCATGAAGCGCTTGCCGTCCTTGCTGCGGAAATCGCGCCCAAACGCGCCCCAGATCGCATTGCCGAGCCGTTCGCGATCGGCCCCGCGATAGAGCATCTCCGCCATCGTCCCCGAATTGGCGAGCGTGCCGATGGCAACGTCGCCCAATGGAATGCGAACCTCGCTCCCCTCGCCGCTCGCGTCGCGGTGGCGCAGCGCGGCCAGCAGCGCGAAGGCCGAGTAGGCGCCAGTGATGAAATCCCACGCGGGCAGGACCTGGTTCACCGGAGGCGCGGTTTCCATCTCCCACTCTTCGGGCCCGCACATCAGCGGGTAGCCCGAGGCCGCGTTGACGGTGAAATCCATCGCCTGGCGCCCATCATGCCAGCCCATGATCCTGACCGAGACGAGGTCGGGCGCTTCGGCGGGTTGCTTCGCCTTCACCGTATCGTGGCCGAGAAAGCTCTTTTCCGGCAGGTTGGTGATCATCTGCCCGGTCCTCGCCGCAAGCTCGACGCACAGCTCGCGCCCCTCGCCGCTGCGCAGGTCCAATGCCACCGATTTCTTCGCCCGGTTGAGGTTTTCCCACGAAAGCGAGCGGCCTTCCTTGGTCAGCATGTAGCGGTCGTAATCGAGCCCGCCCGCCTTGTGGTCGACGCGGATCACCTCCGCGCCCAGCTGCGCGCAATAGAGACCGGCGGTCGGGCTGGCGACGAAGCTCGAGACTTCGATGATCGAAAGGTCGCTTAGCAGGTTGTACAAGTGTGATCCCCCGAAAGCGGGGGCCGGGGCCGCCCGCAGGACATGTCCTTTCCGGCTTCCCGCCAGCGCGGGCGGGACCGGTCGTCAGCCGTGCACCTTCTCCCATTCGCGCAGCATGTGCTTGGCGATCTGGAGCTGGAGGATCTGCGTCGTGCCTTCGTAGATGCGGTAGATGCGTGCATCGCGATAGAACCGTTCCGCATCGTATTCGGCGAGATAGCCCGCCCCGCCATAGATCTGCACCACCCGGTCGACCACGCGGCCGCACATCTCGGAGGCGAAGACCTTGAAGGCGGCGGCCTTGGCGATGGTGTTCTCGCCCCGGTCGACGCGTTCGGTCACGTCCTTCATCATGCATTCGGCGGCGTAAATCTCGGTCTCGCTGTCGGCGAGCATCGCCTGGATAAGCTGGAAACGCGCGATCGGTTCGCCGAATGCCTTGCGTTCATTGGCATAGCGCAGCGCCGAATCGAGCGCGCGGCGGGCATAGGCGGTCGCTGCCGCGCCCACCGAAATGCGGCCATTGTCGAGGCTCTGCATGGCAAAGCGGAAGCCCTGTCCCGTCTCTCCACCCAAGAGCGCATCGCCCGGCACCTTCACATCGTCGAGCATGATGTCGGAGATGTGGGAGCCTGCCTGCCCCATCTTTTTATCGGGCGATCCGGTCGAGATGCCGGGCGTATCCATCGGCACTATGAAGGCGGAAACATGCGCGTTCTTGGGCAGCGCCTCCTTTTCCGTGCGCGCCATGATCAGCGCGACATCTGCATGCGGAGCGTTGGTGATGTAGCGTTTCGATCCGTTCAGAATCCAGCCATTGCCGTCCAGGTCGGGCACGGCGGTCGTCTGCATCGCCGCGCTGTCGGAACCGGATCCCGGCTCGGTGAGGCCGAAGCAGGCGATCCTGCCCTCGATCAGCTTGGGATACCATTCCTGGCGCTGCGCCTCGGTCCCGCCGTTCTTCAGCGCGCTCGCGAACATGCCGATATTGATCGAGAAGATCGAGCGGAAGGCGGGCGCGGCGTAGCTCATGATATTGACGACACGCGCATATTGCCGGGTGTTGAGCCCCGCTCCGCCATATTCTTGCGGAACGGAGATGCCGAACAGGCCCATCTCGCGCATCTCGTTCAGAATGTCCTCGGGCACGCGGTCGTTTTCGATCACGTCCTTTTCCGCCGGGATCAGCCGTTCACGGACATAGCGCTGAAGCTGTTCGGCGAATTGCTCGAAAGGCTCCTCGTCCATTCCGGGATTGGTGCGGGCGGGGTTGGCAATAGGGGCATTCATGAGTCAGTCTCGATTGCTTGGATTGGTTCGGGCGCGCGGAAACTACGAAGCGGTTTCGGGCGCGGTTTCGGGGCCGGCTGCTTCCGGCGCCTGCGTCCCGGGGACGACCCCCTCGGGCAGGCGCTCGGCCTCCAGCATTTCGGCTGCTTGCTCGAGCGCCTGCGCCTCGCCCTCGCTCACGCCTGTCGGCGGCCCGCCCGCATCGCCGCTACAGGCGGTCAGAACCGGGCACACGGCAAGGGCGGCAAGCAGGAGCAGCGCGCGGGCGATGGCGGGTCTACTCGTTGTCGAGTTCGTCGCGGGCGGCGTCGGCGGTCGCCTCGGCGTCGCCCATCATCGCCTCGATCTCGGCGGCGGCGTCGACGGCGTTGTCGGCCGCCTGGTTGGCGGTCTGCTCGCTGACGGGGGCGGGGGTTTCCGCTTCCACCGGCTCGTCGATTCCGGGGTCCTCGACCGGCTCCTCCGTCACGTCGGCGAGCGCGTCCTCGGCCGGTTCCTCGACCGTGTCTGCCATCGCGTCCTCGGACGCGTTGTCGGTCCCCCCACACGCCGCAAGCGCGAGCGAAACGCCGGCGAGCGCGGCCAGCCTGGCGAACTTTTTCATCGGGTCATCCTCCTCCAAATGACGTGCCCGGGATGCCCGTAAACATGGGCGCCGGGACGGGCGCGCAAGGGTGTAGCCAAGGCGGGCGGCAAACGCCAAGCGCAAATCGGGACCGGGCGCATGGTTAGACGGCGATTAACCTCTCCCGGGTAAAGCCGCATGCATGACACGCACCCGCACGATCGCGCCGCCTGTGCGCCCCTCTCCCGTTGCCGTGGCTGCAGTCGCGGCGCTGGCGGTGCTGGCGATTCCCCTTGCCGCGCTCCTTGCGCAGGCGCCGCCAGGGCCTTTCACGGTGGAGGAGACCGGACGGTCCTATGCGAGCCTGCAACAGGCCGTCGACGCGATCGGCAATTCGCGCGGCACGATCACGATCGCGCCCGGGCGTTACGATCAGTGCGCGGTGCAGGATGCGGGCGTCGTCACCTACGCCGCGCGCGAATACGGCAAGGCGGTGCTCGAAGGGCGCGCCTGCGAAGGCAAGGCGGCGCTGGTCCTGCGCGGGACGGGCGCGGAAGTGCGCGGGCTCGTGCTGCGCGGGATTTACGTGGGCGACGGCAACGGGGCGGGAATCCGGCTCGAAAACGGCGCGCTCAACGTCGCCTTGACGACTTTTGCCGACAGCCAGCAGGGCCTGCTCACGGGCGTTGTCCCGAATGCGCGGATCTACATCACCCGATCGACCTTCACCCGGCTCGGCACCTGCGAGAATTCGGCCGGGTGCGCGCATTCGATCTATGTCGGCGACGTGCCCGAACTGACCGTGCGCGAAAGCCGGTTCGAGAAGGGGACGGGCGGCCATTACCTCAAGTCGCGCGCGGCCATGAACGTGATCGAGAGCAATTCCTTCGACGATTCCGCCGGTAGCGCGACCAACTACATGATCGACCTGCCCGCAGGAACGCGCGGGCGGATCGCGGGCAACTGGTTCGTGCAGGGGCGCGACAAGGAGAATTATTCCGCCTTCATCGCATTGGGCGCGGAGGACCGGCTGCATCCCTCGTCCGGGCTGGAGATAACGGGCAACGAAGCGCGTTTCGTGCCGGGGCTCAAGCGGTCGAGCACCTTTTTCGCCGATTGGACGGGGGAGAAGGTTACGCTCTCCGGCAACCGCCTCGCGGAGGGAATCAGGGATTACGACCGGCGCTAGCCGAAAGCGGGGGCATAGGAGACTTCGCCGCGCGGCAGGTCGCCTTCGATAAGAAGACATTGGAAATATTCGCTCGGCGGGCCGGGATAGGCAAGCTGCGGTTCGTGGGCAAAGCCGAAGCGTGCGTAATAGGCCGGTTCGCCCAGCAGCACGATGCCTCGCGCGCCGCGTTCGGCAATGTCGGCGATCCCCCGCCTTATGAGAGCGCTGCCCACGCCGCGATGGTGCAGGTCGGGCCGGACCGAAACAGGGGCAAGGCCGTACCAGTCCTTCGCTCTGTCGCTGATCGACACGCGCGAAAAGGCGATATGGCCGACGATCCCCGTCGCGTCCTCAGCCACCAGCGAAAGCGCGAGGTCGCCGTCCCGGCGCAGGCGCTCGACGATGGCGGGTTCGCTGCCGTCGCTGTGCGGCACATCCCTGAAAGCCGCCGCGGTCAGGCGGTGTATCGCCTCTTCCTCTCCCGGCGCCTCGGGCCGGATCGCGATGGCGAGGTCGGGACCGCTCATGTCAGAAGATGGCCCGAACGGTCGCGCTTGGTCGCAAGATAGCGGGCATTGTGCGGGTTTTCGGGAAGCTGGTGCGCGACCCGTTCGGCGACCGTGATTCCCGCCGCCTCGAGCGCTGCGACCTTGGCCGGGTTGTTGGTGAGCAGCCGGATCGCGCCCGCCCCCAATAGGTCGAGCATCCGCGCCGCGGTCGGAAAATCGCGCGCCTCGTCGGGAAGGCCGAGGCGCTGGTTCGCCTCGACCGTGTCGAAGCCCTGGTCCTGGAGCCGGTAGGCGCGCAGCTTGTTGACGAGCCCGATCCCGCGCCCCTCCTGCCTCAGATAGAGCAATATGCCCCAACCGCTCCCCTCGCGCGCTTCGGTCGCCATGGCATGGAGAGCAGCGTCCAGTTGCGGCCCGCAATCGCATTTGAGGCTGCCGAGAATGTCGCCTGTCAGGCATTCCGAATGAAGCCGCACCAGCGGCGCTTTCTCGCCCGATTGTCGCCCGATGATCAGTGCGACATGCTCGCGCGTGTCGGCGGGCGATCGGAAGGCGACGATCTCGCAGGTCTCGCTCGCCGCGATCGGCAGGCGCGCGCGGGTGACGATGCGCAGCCGCGCCGCCTCGCTGTAGGCGGCGAGGTCTTGCGCGAGGAGCGGGTGCGGCTCGCCCGCGTCGCGCGGATCGACCATGAAGGCGGGCAGGATTCCCGCGACCCGGGCAAGCTCCATCGCCGTGCGCGCGGTCTCCTCCCATGCCAGCGGCTCGGCGCGGAAGGGGCCCTTGAGCGGATTGGCAAGGTCGAGCGCCGGGTCGGCGATGGGGGTCGCGTCGGCCAGCGTGAAGGGCTCGCCCCCGTGGATCAGGACCGGCGCATGCGGCACGGCGGCCTCGCGCTGGTTGGCGAGTTTCAGGGTGGCGGCGCGCGCGGCGGAAATCAGCAGGCGTCCGGAGGTCGCCTCGCTCGCTATGGCGGTCTCGATCGGCAGCAGCGTGACCGCATCGGGCGTTCCCGCCCCGAAAGCGAGCGGCCAGCCATGGCGCAGCGCGTCGACGGCCTGCGCCGCGCGGCGTTCGGGGGACGGCTGCCCAAGGCTCGACGGGGGATCACTCACACGTCGAACCCGGTGACGAGCGGGACGTGGTCGGATGGCTTCTCCCAGTCGCGCGCTTCCTCGAGCACACCGTGCGAGCGTGCCTGCGCGGCGAGCGCGGGAGACGCCCACATGTGATCGAGCCGCCGCCCGCGGTCGTTCTTCTTCCAGTCGGGCGAGCGATAGCTCCACCAGCTGTAATAGCGTTCGGGATGGGGCACGTGCTCGCGCCCGATATCGACCCAGCTATGGGCGTGGCGAAAGCGGTCCAGCGCCTCGACCTCGATCGGCGTGTGGCTGACGACCTTCAAAAGCTGCTTGTGGCTCCAGACATCGGATTCGAGCGGGGCGACGTTGAAATCGCCGACGATAAGCGTGGGCTTGTCCACGCTGTCCGCCCAGCGCGCCATGCGTTCGAGGAAGTCGAGCTTCTGGCCGAATTTCACGTTGACCTCGCGGTCGGGCACATCGCCGCCGGCCGGGACATAGACGTTTTCAAGAAACAGGTCGCGCCCGACCACCTCGATGCCGACATGGCGCGCCTCGCCATTGTCCTGCCAGTCGTGGCGGGTGATCTCGCGGATCGGCACGCGGCTAACGGTGGCGACACCGTGATAGCCCTTCTGCCCGCAGATCGCCTGGTGTTCATAGCCCATTTCCGCGAGCGCCTGTGCCGGGAACTGGTCCTCCTGGCACTTGATCTCCTGCAGGCACAGGATGTCGGGGGCGTGCTCGGCCAGATAACGTTGCACCAGCGGCAGGCGCAGGCGGACCGAATTGATGTTCCAGGTGGCGACAGACAGCATGGCTGGGGCACTTAAGCGCCGCGGCGGGCAAAATCCAGCCAGCGCGATCGCCCCGGGATGCACGCCGTCCCTTTACCGTCACAATGCGAGAGGATAGCGCAGGGCCATGAGGAGACGACCCATGCCGACCATTCGCCCGCTCATCGCGCTCGCCGCCGCCGCCCTTCCGCTCGCGGCCTGTTCGACCACCAACAATTACAACTATGCCGAGGAGCCCGGGCGCGACGCGCTGGTGACGGGGAACGGGGACGCGCTGCGGCAAAGCGGCAAGGCGAAGAACGTCATCCTGTTCATCGGCGACGGCATGGGCATTTCGACCATCACCGCCGCGCGTATCTACGAAGGCCAGAAGCGCGGGGAAAGCGGCGAGGAGAACACGCTGTCCTTCGAGGCATTTCCCAATGTCGCGCTGGTCAAGACCTACAACACCAATGCACAGGTCCCCGACAGCGCCGGGACCGCGACCGCCATGCATTCGGGGAAGAAGACGCGCATCGGCGTGCTCGGCATCGGGCCGGAGGCGCAGCGCGGGTCGTGCCGCGACGCACTCGCCCATCCGCTCCCGCTGCTGGGCGAGGAAGTGAAGGAAAGGGGCCTTGCGCTCGGCATCGTGTCGACCGCACGGATAACCCATGCGACGCCCGCGAGCGTATATGCCCGCAGCGCCGACCGCGACTGGGAAGGAGACGTGCCCGAAGCGGAGGCGCAGCATGGTTGCAAGGACATCGCCACCCAGTTGATCGAGGCCGACTGGGACGTGGCGCTCGGCGGGGGAACTGCCGTGTTCTTCGGCGGAGACAGGGGCGGGCGCCGCCCTGACAGCGCCGCCGACCTGCCGGCCGAATGGGCCGCGAGGACCGGCGGAACCGTCGTGCGCGACGCCGCCGGGCTGACCGCTGCGCCGGTGGACAAGCCGGTGCTCGGCATCTTTTCGCCCAGCCACATGACCTATGTCGCCGACCGTGCGGAGGATTCGAGCGAACCGACGCTGACCGGGATGACCGCCCAGGCGATCGAGCGGCTGGAGCGCGACCCGGACGGTTTCTACCTGATGGTCGAAAGCGGCCGGATCGACCACGCGCACCACGCCGGCAAGGCCGGCTATGCGCTGGAGGAGACGGTCGAGTTCGCCCGCGCGATCCGGTACGCGGTCGAGAACACCGATCCGGCCGAGACGCTGATCCTGGTGACGGCCGATCACAGCCACGTCTTCACCATTGCGGGCTATCCCCGGCGCGGCAACGACATCCTCGGTCTTGTCGTCCCGCCTGCGGGGGAATCCGGCAGCGACGAAGAGCCTATCATCGCCGGGGACGGCACGCCCTATACGACGCTGGGCTATGCCAACGGTCCGGGCGCGATCGCGGGGCTGGCCGAACGCCCGGTGCCCGAGACCGGGATCGAGGCGCAGCAGCAGGCAACCGTGCCGCTCGGCAGCGAGACCCATGCGGGCGAGGATGTCGCGCTCTATGCCACCGGGCCGGGGGCGAACCGGGCGCGCGGGGTGATCGAGCAGAACGTGATCTACGACATCATACGAGAGGCGCTTTTCTGAAGGCACAGCGCATTAGCGCCGTGATTTCCCCGCTCACGCTACCTGGCGGCCGCATCGCTGCGGTCGGCCGGTCGGCCTTGCCGGCCGCGCTGCGGGCCGGACCAGCGCGATACGATTGGTGGATTAGCGATGTGTCGGCCGTGTAGCGCTGTCCCGGCGGCGTAGCCGCCGCAAGGGCGACTGCCCGCCCGCAGGCCCGCCAGGGCCGAGGACATCGCAGCGCGGATGCGCTGCGCAAAACAAAACCGCTGCAAACAAAAACCCCTGACCCGGGGGCGATGGGTCAGGGGTCCGTTGTGAGCGTTCGTCACGCTTGTGCAAGGCGACCTTTGCGAAGGTTGGGGCAACAGGGGGGAAACCCGCCTTCGACCGCCTTGTCGAGAACCCGAATACGCGAGGATGGCTTTCGGGTAAATGAACGGCGACCTAGGTTTGTCGCAATTCTACAACTGAGCGGCGACCAGCCGTTCAGCGCGGGCGACGGGATGTCCGGCGCGGATCGTCGAAATCGAACGTGCTTTCGGCGACCGACAGGCCATAGCGATGATTCGACAGCCGCACCGTGGTGCGGTGGTTCTGCGCGTCGAGAGCGACCCAGCTGTTCAATTCCCATCCGCCCGGCGCGCTGGCGTTCTTGACGAAGATCATCGTGATGACCCCGAATTCGGGCCGCGAGGGATCGCGTACCTCGATGCTCATCACGTCGTCGCGCAGGGTGGGGACGAGCTTGCCGTACTTGCCGACATCGCGCGAGGGATCGAGCAGCGCGCCGAGCGGCGAGCGCCTGATCGGGTAGCGTTCGACCTGCCGGACCTCGTAATCGACGACATAGAGCGACTTGCCGTTCGAGACGACGAGGAAGTCCGAATCCTTGCCATAGTCGAAACGGATCTTGCCGGGCCGCTTCAACGTCATCGTGCCCGCCGCGCGGCGGCCCTCGCGGTCGATCTGGGTGAAATCCGCGCGCATGGTCGAAATGCCGCGCAGTGCGCCGACCGCCGCATCGATGCTCCCGCTCGCCTGTTGGGCATGGGCAGGCGGCGCGAGCGGCGCGGCGAAAGGCAGCGCACCGGCAAGGCCGAGCGCAAGCGCGCCGACCATCAGGCGGGAGCGGATGCGGAAAGGAGAGAAGTCCATCATGCCTCGCGGATTAGCGGCGGGGCATTGAACCGGGCGTGAACTGCGCAAGCTGCAGGCATGAGCCGGTGGGCGGCCCGTCAGGCTTACTTGATCTTCGCTTCCTTGAACTCGACATGCTTGCGCACGACGGGGTCGTATTTGCGGAAGGTCATCTTCTCGGTGATGTTGCGCGGGTTCTTCTTCGTCACGTAATAGAAGCCCGTGCCCTCGGTCGAGACGAGCTTGATCTTGACGGTTGCGGGCTTCGCCATGGCGGTATCCTGTCGAAAAAGGCTGGGGCCTCATGGCCCAAAAACAAAGGGCGACGCGTGCCCTTATGGGGATCGCCGCCTTGCAGAGGCGCGCCATTGGGCGATTCCCGGGGAAAAGTCAAGCAGCGCTCCATGCCCGGGCTGCGCGCCTCACCAGTCGGAGCGGTCCACCTTGCCGCGCTTCGCCTTGACCGCGCCGCGCGCCTTCTTGTGCTTGAGGCGCTGGACCTTGCCGACGCGGTTGACGCGGGTCTTCGCCCGGCGGCGCGGCTGGCGGTGCGCTTGCTCGAGCAATTCGCCGAGCTTCTCGCGCGCCTCGGCCCGGTTCGCCTCCTGCGAGCGGTGGCGGCGCGCGGTGATGAGAAGGTCTCCGGCAGCCGTCAGTTTCGACCCCGCGAGGTCGCGCAGACGCGCGAAGACCGGCGGCGGAAGCCGCAGGGCATAGATGTTCACCCGGAGCTGGACCGCGGTCGCGACCTTGTTGACGTTCTGACCGCCCGGCCCCGACCCTGCGAGAAAGCTTTCCTCGGCGAGTGCATGGGCGCGGTCGAGAAGGTCCCTATCCATCGCTCGCCCCGAGCGCGATGAAATCGGCCGGCAGCGGTGCGTGTGCCTCGATCGGCGGCTTGCCGTCGCGCGAGACCACGATGCTGGCGGCGTGGAGCATGGTGCGGCTCGCCCCCGGCACGACGCCCGCGCCATAGATCGGATCGCCCAGCAGGGCTGCGCCAAGGCCCTTGAGCGCATGGACGCGCAGCTGGTGGGTGCGCCCGGTTTCGGGACGGAAGCGGATCAGGCTGTGCTCGCCCAGCGTCTCCACCTTTTGCCAGTGCGAAATGGCGGCCCTGCCCTTCTTCGCCGCGATCATGCGCCAGCCCTTCTCGGCCGAGCTGATCTTGGCCAGCGCGAGTTCGATGGTTCCCGATTCCTCCGCCGGGTGGCCTGCGAGGACGGCGAGATAGGTCTTTTCGACCAGCCGTTCCTCGAACGCGCGGTTGAAGCGTTTCAGCGCCTTGGGATTGCGTGCGAGCAGCAGGCATCCGGAGGTATCGGTGTCGAGCCGGTGGACCGGGACGGGCGCGCGCTGGAAGCCGAGCTTCAGCTCGTCCAGCCGGTCCTCAAGGCACGGGCCGCCGCGCTTGGGGCGGTCGACGGGCAGCCCGGCGGGCTTGTCGATCACCAGCGCCTCGCCGTCCTCGAAGAGTATGGGGATGGTCATGTCAGGCGGGCCTCGAACAGCCCGCGGACCGCATTGCCGAGAAGGAAGCCATCGGCAAGATCGTCGAGCGTGAGCTTCCCCTCGCGCGCGTCGCCATCCTCCATCAGCGCCTCGCGCAGCACGCCGGGCAGCAGGCCGAGCCGGGCAGGAGGGGTCACCAGCGTCCCGTCCGCGCCTCGCACGAAGACATTGGTGAAACAGCCCTCGGTCACGAGCCCGTCCTCGCGCACGAACAGGCATTCGCCAGCCCCCATGGAACGCGCGGCCTCGAGCGCGTCCTCGTAGAAGCCGCGATCGGACGTCTTGTGGCGGAGCCGCCAGTCCGAGGGATCGACCGGCAGCGCCAGGGCAATCGCCGCCATGGGCTGCGCGACAGGTTCGGGCAGGGCCGAGGTCTCGAGCGCGATCGCCCCTGCGCGCGAGGCGAGGAGGCGCAGCTTGGCTGGCTGATCAAGCTCGAAACAAAGCGCCTGGATCTGGTTGCGCGCGGCGTGACGATCAAAGGAAAAGCCTAGCTCCGCCGCGCTCCCTTTCATCCGGGCGAGGTGTTTTTCGAGCAATTCGACGCCGCTGTCGGGTGCGAAGCGCATCGTCTCGATGAGGTCGCAGGCCGGCGCGGCAAGGTCGGGCGACGCACGGCGCACGAAGCCCGCCTTGACCTCGCATTCGCGCCGTTCGGCAAGGTCTTCGCTGTCTGCGACGATGGCCGAGCCCACGCCCAGCACCGCGTCGCCCTGCCCGTTTTCGACCGGGGTCAGGCGCAGCGTGCGGATCGCGACGTTGAACGCCGCCGAACCGTCCGCATCGATCCGTCCGACCGCGCCGCAATAGGGCCCGCGCGCATCGCGCTCTATCTCGCCAAGGAGTTCCATCGCCCGGATCTTGGGCGCGCCGGTGATCGACCCGCACGGGAACAGCGCCCGCACGAGGTCCATCGCGCCCTGCCCTTCGGCAAGCTCGGCGCGCACGGTCGAGACCATCTGGTGCACCGTCGGATAGCTTTCGACTGCGAACGGCGCATCGACCCGCACGCTCCCCGGCACGGCGACGCGCGAGAGGTCGTTGCGCATCAGGTCGACGATCATCAGGTTTTCGGCCCGGTCCTTGACCGATTGCGCCAGTTCGCCGGCGAGCTCCGCGTCCTCGTCCGGATCGGCGGAGCGCGGGCGCGTGCCCTTCATCGGCTTGACCTTCGCCTCGTGTCCCGACAGCGCCACGAACAGTTCGGGCGAAAAGCTCAGCAGCCAGTGCGAACCGTCGAACACCAGCCCGCCATAGCCCGCCTCAGCCGCCGGGCGCAGCGCGGCATACAGCGCCGCCGGATCGCCGCGATAGGACCCGGCAAGCGGATAGGTCAGGTTCGCCTGGTAGATGTCGCCCGCCGCGATCCTTTCCTGCAGGGCGGCAAAGGCCTGGGCATGGCCGCCGGGCGAAAGCTGCGGTTCGAGCGGGCCGATCCGCGCCTCGCCCCCCGACCCGCCATCCGCGCCGCACCGCGCCTCCAGCCAGCCGGGCACATCCTTGGCCGCTATCCGTTGCGCAGCGTCGAACAGGCCGAGCCAGACCAGCGGCCCCGCCGCCCCGGCGCGGGCCTGCGCAAGCGCGGCCAGCTTCGACTCGAGCGCGAGGCCGGCTTCGTAGGCGATATATCCGGCGAGCGTCCCGCCCTCCTCGCGCCGCGCGCGGTCGGCGGCTTCGAGCGTTCCGGCGACATCTTCGGTGCGGATCGCGCGGAACACCGCGCGCGGGCCTTCGTAGAGCAGCGCATCGGCGGGCGCACGCGCACCATCGCCCTGCAGCGGGCGCGCATCGTCGAGCAGGACATATGGCTGTGGAGGCGAAGGATCGGCCATTGCCCTTCATGCCTTAACCGATATGCGAGCCAAGTCGAGTGCTTGCGGCGGGAAGCTTGACCCTCGCGCGCCGGGCTTTCAAACCGGCATGGCAAAGCGATTGGCGGCAAGGGGGCATGGGCGCACGATGAGCGGAATTTTCCTGGGGCTGGGCGGCAATGGCGAGAGCCAGCATCTCGCATTGAGCCGGGCTAACCGGCACGGCCTGATCGCGGGCGCGACCGGGACGGGCAAGACGGTGACGCTGCAGGGCCTTGCCGAGAGCTTCTCGAGCGAGGGCGTTCCGGTCTTTGTCGCCGACGTTAAGGGCGACCTGTCGGGCATCGCCATGCCGGGATCGCCCACCTTCAAGCACGCCGACAAGCTCGAAGCGCGTGCGAAGGAACTGGGCATGGAGAACTATGCCTATTCCGACAATCCGGTGATCTTCTGGGACCTCTACGGCGAACAGGGCCACCCGATCCGCACCACCATCTCGGAAATGGGCCCGCTGCTGCTCGCGCGGCTGCTTGATCTCAACGAGACGCAGGAAGGCGTCCTCCAGATCGTCTTTCGCCATGCCGACGAGAACGGTCTGCTGCTGCTCGATTTCGGCGATCTCACCGCCATGCTGCAATGGGCGAACGAGAATGCGAGCGAGCTGTCGGGCAAATACGGCAATGTCTCGAAGGCGTCGGTCGGGGCGATCCAGCGGCAATTGCTTTCGTTCGAGGCGCAGGGCGCGGACCATTTCTTCGGCGAACCTGCCCTCGAGATCGACGATTTCCTGAAAGTGGACGAACAGGGCCGCGGCTTCGTCAACGTGCTCGCCGCCGATCGGCTGATGCGCAGCCCGAAACTCTACGCGACCTTCCTGCTGTGGCTGCTCGCCGAACTGTTCGAAAGCCTGCCCGAGGTCGGCGATCCCGAAAAACCCAAGCTCGTCTTCTTCTTCGACGAGGCGCACCTTCTCTTCGACGATGCTCCGGACGCGCTGCAGGACAAGATCGAACAGGTCGTGCGTCTCATCCGATCGAAGGGCGTTGGCGTCTTCTTCGTGACGCAGAACCCGATCGACATTCCCGAGGAAGTCGCGGGGCAATTGGGCAACCGTGTCCAGCATGCCCTGCGCGCCTTCACCAAGCGCGACCAGCGTGCGATCCGCGCGGCGGCGGAGACGTTCCGCATCAACGAGGCGCTCGACACCGAACAGGTCATCACCGAACTCAAGGTGGGCGAGGCGCTCGTCTCGACGCTGGACGAGGACGGCGCACCCAGCGTGGTCCAGCGCACGCTCATCAAGCCGCCGCGCTCGCGGCTCGGCCCGGTCAATGCCAAGGAGCGCGCGATCATCCAGTCGGTGAGCCCGCTTGCCGGGAAATATGACGAGGCGGTGGACCGCGAAAGCGCGGAGGAAGTGCTGCTCGCCAAGGCCAAGGACGCCGCCGCCACCGCCGAGGAGGTCGAGCAGCAGGGCGAGGAGGAGGTGAGAAAGCGCGCGCGCAAATCGACCTCGATCTGGGAAAAGGCCCTGTCGCGCGGGACCAAGGTGGCGGCAGGCGGGCTTGCCGGGGTCGCCGCGGCCAAGGTGCTCGGCAGGAAAAGCCGCGCCAATCCGGTCGCCTCGGGCATCACCTCGGCGGCGGGATCGATCGCGACCGATCTCGCCGGGCCGGTCGCCGGACGCTTCGTGCGCAACCTCGTCGGCGGGCTGATGCGCTGAAATGGGTTTGCGGCTCGCTTCGCTGGGATTGCTGACCGCGCTCGGCCTCGCGCTTTCCGGAACGGGCAAAGCATCAGCCGGGGATACGGCCCGCGAACCCGCCCGCGTCGTCGTCGCCTTCGACCGGGAGCGCATCGAACCGGTGATCGTCGAAGGCGTTGCCGAGCGTGCGAGCGGGCGAGAGGTCGCCGCCAACGACCCGGTGCGGATCGCGAGCATATCGAAACTGGTCATGGCGCTCGCCGCCCTGCGGCTGGCGGAAGAGGGCGTGGTGGATCTCGATGCGGACGTGTCGGACTATCTCGGCTGGAAACTGCGCGCGCCGGGTTTTCCCGACGCGCCGGTCACGCTGACGCAGATCCTCTCGCACCGCGCGGGCCTGCGCGATGCGGGGGGCTACATCATTCCCCTCGGCGAAAGCCTGCGCGAAAAGCTTGCCGCTCCGGCCAGCTGGCATGCCGACGCCCCGCCGGGCGAGGCACCGTTCGTCTACGCCAATCTCGGATCGCCTCTCGTCGCCAGCGTGCTCGAAGCGGCGAGCGGCGAGCGTTACGACGCGCTGCTAAAGAGGCTGGTCTTCGCCCCGCTCGGGATCGAGGCCTGCGTCAACTGGACCCGCTGTTCGCCCGAGCGGATCGCCCGCGCGGTGGCGCTCTATCGCGACACGGGCGAACCGGCGCGCGATTTTCCCGGCGACCTGCCGCCCGATTGCGCGATCCCCGTCGCCGAGGGCGCGGCGTGCGATCTTTCGGATTACGTGCCCGGCACCAATGCCTCGGTCTTCAGCCCGCAGGGCGGGGTGCGGATCGGCATGGTCGACCTCGCGCGGATCGGGCAGGCACTGGTCGGTGGCGGCAAGGGGCTGGTGAGCGCGCAAAGCCTCGCCGCGATGCTGGGTTCGGCCCGGCCCGGGGTCGAAGGTCAGGCCTTTTTCTGCGGCTACGGGCTCGGCGTACAGGCGATCGAGACGCCGGGCCGGACCTGCCTCGACGATCTTTTCGGTGACGGCGCGGTGCGTTTCGGTCATCCTGGCGAAGCCTACGGCCTGCGCGCCGGGCTGTGGTTCGATCCTGAAAGCGGACGCGGCCTCGCCTATTTTCTCACCGCAATCCCGCCGCGCACGGGGGCCGAGGGAACGAGCGGCTTCGATCGGCGCGAGATCGCGCTGGTCCAGCGCGCGATGCGCCTGCTCGAGGAACGCGGCCGTCGGCCCCGCTAGACCCCGAACAGCTTGAGGAACGCATCGATCGCACCCTCGAAACCGCGCCTCAGTCCGGAGCGCCCGGCGAGCGGCGCTTCCTCGACCAGCAGCACGCCACCTCCTGTTTCTTGATCCTGTTCGACCCGGTCCTTGAGCAGCGGCTCGCGCCCGAAGAAATAGGGCCAGAAGGTCTCGGTCCGGATGACCGAATAGGCGCAGTCGGTCGAAAAGCCGATCAGCTGACCCTGCCCGACGATCCGCCCGCGCGCTGCCTGTTCGATCCGCACGCCGCGCCCGCCTTTCAGCACCAGGAGCGCAGGGCCGTGGAAGACGAAATAGCGCAGCTGGAAGGTCAGCCACGCCGGGAGCGAGAACAGCCGCCAATGGGTCGTGATCCGCACCGGTTCCCCCGCTTTGCGCACCAGACCGGCCAGCGCGCTCGGCCTCACCACCGCAGCGCCGTCCGGCGGGATATCGAGCAAAGCGAGTTCGGCGAGCGGGTCCCGCACCGCCGATACCAGCACTTCCTCGCCCGCGCCGCTGACGGCTGTCAGGAAGCGCATCCCGCTGGCAAGGCTCGCGACCGGATGGCTCCAGTCGAGCAGCCAGCGCGTGCGCTTCGCACCCTTGAGCGAGGAGGACTGGAGGTAGTCCTGCCGCACCAGCGCCTCCTCGTTATCGCCCAGCGTGATCGCGATCGAGACGCGGCTCGGCGCCGCGGGCGGAAATCGGGGGGCGGGCCCATTCGCATGAAAGCGCATCGGCGGCCATTTCTCGGCGAGCGGGGCGAGGCCGTGATAGAGCACCACCCTCAGGGCGGGCGGGACCAGCAGGATTGCAAGGAGCGCGTAAAGCGCCTTCTGGAGGATGTCGCGCAGCAGGGTGCGCGGGATGTCGCCCGCGAAATCGGGCAGGTCCGCCGGTGCGAGGGCGGCCAGTGCCGAGCGCGCCTGCCGCGCCTGCGCGATCGCCTCCAGCGCGCGGGCACGTCGCGCGGCGAGGCTTTCGGCGCGCTCGCAGCTTTCGCGCGCCGCCCGCTCCAGCTCGCTGCGTTCCGAGCGCAGCAATTCGCGCGCTTGCTGTTCGATGTCCCAGCGCGTCTCGAATTCGGCCAGCGCCGCCCTGTCGCGCGCGCAGCGACGCCGCACGGCCGCGATCGCGGCCTCGGTCGGCATGCGGGGATTGGCCTTGAGAAATTCGCGCGCCCGGCCGAGCTCGCGGCGCGGTTCGCGCGCGGCTTCAAGCAGTTCGAGTTCGCTCGTGACAAGGGCGAGCTCGATCTCGGCCCGCTTGCGCGCAAGCACGCGCGAGGGGCGATAGGCGGACAGGAAGCCGCCTTCGAGCCCGTCGATCTCGCCTCTCAGGCTGTCCCGCTGAAGGGCCAGCGCGCCGATGCGCTCCTCCATCGCCGCAAGCGGGAGCGCCGCGACCTCTTCCGCCCGGCCTTCGAGCCGTTCCTGCGCCGCGGCGCGCTCTGTGGCGATTTCGGCCCGCACTTCCTCTAGGCTCGCCGTCTCGCGCGCAAGGTCGCCGGCAAGGTCCGCCGGGACGAGCAGGGCAAGCCCGATCGCGAGCGCCAGCAGGACATAAAGCAGGGCGGTGCGCGCCAGCCAGGATAGGACCGCCTTCATAGGCGCAGACTTAGCAAGCGCCCCGCGCCCGGCAAGCGCGTTCAGCCGAGCGAGAAGCGCAATTCCGCCCTTAACCCGCCCCCTGCCCGGTTCGCGAGACGGAGACTGCCGCCCTCGGCCTCGACGATGGCGCGGGCAAGAGTGAGGCCGAGCCCGGTCCCGCCGGTCGCCCGGTTGCGAGAGGCCTCGCCGCGCGCGAAAGGCTGCATCATCGCCTCGATGAGGGGTTCGGGAATTCCGGGGCCGTCGTCTTCCACCGCGATCACCGCCGCTTCGTTTTCCCTGCGCAGCGTGATCCGCGCCCCGCCGCCATAGCGCACGGCATTGGCGACGAGATTGCGCAGCGCGCGCTTGGCCAAGGTCTCGCGCAGGCGGGCGACGATGCGCGGCGAGCTGTCCTCATGCGCGAGGTCGACCGGCGCGCCGAGATCCTCGAATTCCTCGATGACCGCCCCCGCCAACGCGGCGAGATCGACCGCGTCGGCTGCCCCGCCCGAATGGCCGATCCGGGCGAGAACGAGAATGTCGTCGAGCGTTCTGGTGATGTCCTCGATGCTTGCCGCCATGCGCTCGCGCTGGGACGCGTCGGGCACGCTCTCGATCCGGACGCGCAGGGCGGCAAGCGGGGTCTTGAGATCGTGCCCGATCGCGCCGAGCATCACGTCCTTTTCATCGAGCAGCGCGGCGATCCGTGCTTCCATCGCATTGTAGGCGGCGATCAGGCGGCGGGTGTCGGCGGGCCCGCTTTCCGCAAGAACCGCGGTCTTTCCCGGCGCGCGCGAGAAATCGGCGAGGCGCGCGGTCAGCGCCGCGAGCGGGCGGGTGATGCGTCTCAGCACGAAATAGAGCAGCGCGACGAGCACGGCGAATATGAGCGCGGTCTGGAACAGGATCGTCGCGGCCCCCCCTCTCGGACGTTCCGGCACGGGCAGGCGCACGGTGAGCCATTCGCCGGATGCGGGCCGCTCGATCGAGGCGAGGACGATCGTGCGGTCCTCCCATCCGGGAGCCCCGAGGCGCGGGCGACGTTCCACCAGCGCGCGCAGGAACGGGTCCTCCCCGGCCCGGCGCACGGCCACGAGGAGGCTCGCTGCGGCGATGTCCTGCGCGGCGAGGACCTCGGCCAGCCGTTCCTCGTAGGCCGCGCTGCGCGCCCCGGCGGCGAAAGGCGGCGGGGCGGGGCCGCGTTCGGCGGGGATCCGGCCCCTTCCGGAAAAGGGCGGCCGGTTCGGCATGTCGCGGCCGCGCACGAGCCCGATTTCGCCCCGGCGCCGTTCGCGCGCGGCGCGGCGTTCGGCGCGTTCCGCAAGCTCCTCTTCCGATCGGCCCGCCTCGGCGATCAGGCGGTAGGCGAGCGAGCTGACGATCGCCGCCTCGCGCCGGTCCTCCGTGGCGCGGTAAAGCAGCACCGCCGAAATCGCCTGCGCGACCAGCAGGCCAAGGGCGAGCACTGCCATCACCTGACCAAGGAGGCTGTGCGGGAGAAACCGCCTCACCGGGCGGCGTCCGGGGGCACGCGGCGGACTTCTGCGGCGAGGCGATAGCCGCCGCCGCGCACGGTCTGGATCAGCGCCGGGTTGCGGCTGTCGACCTCGACCTTGCGGCGCAAGCGGCTGACCTGGTTGTCGACGGCGCGGTCGAACAGGTGCGCGGTGCGACCCTGCACCATGTCGAGCAGCCGGTCGCGGTCGAGCACGGCACGCGGGTGGTCGAGCAGGGCGCGCAGCAGCCGGAACTCGGCGGTGGAAAGGGGTACGCTGACGCCGCCCGGATCGGTCAGCTTGCGCTTGAGCGGATCGAGCCGCCAGCCTTCGAACAGGTAGTGCCAGTCCTCCGCCCCGTCCTGCTCAGAGGGACCGCGCGCCACGCGGCGCAGCACGGTGCGGATGCGGGCGACGAGCTCGCGCGGCTCGAATGGCTTCACCACGTAATCATCCGCGCCCAGTTCTAGCCCGACGATACGGTCGGTCGCTTCGGTTCGGGCGGTGAGGAAGATCACCGGCAGGCGGCGCGTCTCGACGAGGTGGCGGCAGAGCGAGAGGCCGTCCTCGCCCGGCATCATGATGTCGAGCAGGACGAGGTCGGGCTGCTGTTCGGCGATCCGGCTGCGCGCGGCGGCGGCGCTTTCGGCCTCGCTCACCGCGAAACCCTGACGGCCGAGATATTCGGCGAGCGGTTCGCGCAGGGACGGCTCGTCATCGACGAGCAGGATGCGGGGGCTGTCGGGGGCGGCTGTCATCGGCTGCGTTCATGCGAGGAGGCGGCCCGGCGCGCAAGTGGGCGCGCCGGGCCGCTCCGTCTCACTCTGAGGGCCGGGCCTTACTGCGCTGGGCGCGGCGTTCCTGCATTTCCGCCTTCATCGCGGCGCGCGCTGCGCTTCGTTCCGCCGCGCTGATCGTGCCCGAACCATCGGTGTCATGGGCTGCGAAGCGCGCTTCGACCATGGCATCGAATTCCGCCCGGCTGACCGCGCCGTCACCGTCGGCATCGGCGCGTGGGAGCATCGCCATGCCCCTACCGCCCCCGGCGCCGCCGCGGCCGTGGCGTGCTCCGCGGTCCTTGCCGCGTGCCTCGCGCATGGCGGCGAGTTCCTGTTCGGAAAGGCCGCCGCTTGCGTCGGTGTCGAAGGTTTCGAACATGCGTGCCTGCCGCTCGGCGCGGCGCTCGGCTCGGCGTGCCTGGCGGCCCTCGCGCATGGCGGCCATTTCGGCCTCGCTGACTTCGCCGTCGCCGTCCGCATCGGCTTGCGCGAAACGGTCCGCCTGCCGCGCGGCGCGGTCGCTCGCGTCGATCACGCCGTCATTATTGGCGTCCATCCGGGCAAAGCGCATGTCCGCACGCGCCTTCGCCTCGGCCAGTGTGACTTCGCCGTCGCCGTCGCTGTCGGCGACGCCGCGCTGCGGTCCGTCCTGCGCGGCATAGGCAATGCCGCCTGCGCCCAGGGCAAGGGCGGCGGTCGAAAGGGCAAGGGTAAGCGTCTTCATGGTCGTTCTCCGTAAGGGGCTTCGATGAGAACCCTTCTAGAGACCGAATGTCGCAAGACTTTGCCGGGAGCGGGCGAAAGTGTCGCGGCTTGTATCGCGCGCGGCCCGGCGTTCATGCGCGTGCAAGCCTGCGCCCGGTTTCAGCCCGGTTCGGTCATGCAGAAGACGTTGAGCTTGTTGCCGTCGGGGTCGCGGAAATAGCCCGCATAGAAGCCGTCGTCGCCGCGCGGTCCGGGCGCGCCTTCGTCGCTGCCGCCATGCGAAAGCGCGGTGTCGTAGACCGCGTGCACCTTTTCCGGGCTGTCCACCATCAGCGCGACCATCGTGCCGTTGCCCACAGTGGCAGCGTTGCCGTCGAACGGTCTGGTCGCGGCGATGCCGGGCATGGGCGAATCCATGTCGCCCCAGGCAATGAACTGGTCGAATTCCATCATTCGCCCGACGCCCCAGTGCTTGGCCAGCGCGTCGTAGAACTGCGCCGCGCGCGGCAGGTCGTTGGTGCCTAGTGTCACGTAGCCGATCATTGTCATGTCCTCCGGTGAAACGCCGCGGAGCCGGGCGCCCCGCGACTCGTGTTTCACGTGGAACATTACAGGAACATGGGCGGCGCCGCAATCATCCGCGAAGCGGCTGCGTCTCGCGTTCGAGCCATTCGAGATCCTCGCCCGCAAGGCGCGGCGCGACGATTTCGCGCACCTTGGCGTGATAGGCGTCGAGCCAGTCGATCTCGGTCTCGGTGAGCAGCGCGGGCTCGATCAACCGGCGGTCGATCGGGACGAAGGTGAGCGTCTCGAAGCCGAGCCATTCGCCTTCCGCGCCCTCGATGTGCTTGGGCACGATGAGGACGAGGTTCTCGATCCGGATACCGAAGGCGTCGGGCTTGTAATAGCCCGGCTCGTTCGAGCAGATCATCCCGGCGAAGAGCTCCTGCCCCGTCCCGGCCTGCCCGCCCGAATGTTTCGCGATGCGCTGCGGGCCTTCGTGGACGCCCAGGAAGCTGCCGACGCCGTGGCCGGTGCCGTGGGCGTAATCGACGCCCGCTTCCCACAGATATTGCCGCGCGAAACTGTCGAGCTGGCCGCCATTGGTCCCCTGCGGGAAGATCGCGCGGTCGATCTGGATGTGGCCTTTCAGCACGCGGGTGAAGCGGTCCTTCATCTCAGCAGTAGGTTCGCCCGGTCCGACCCAGACCGTACGGGTGATGTCGGTCGTGCCCGCGGGATACTGCCCGCCCGAATCGCACAGGAAGATGGAGCCGGGGGGAATCGTGATGTTGCTGTCCTCGTCGACCCGGTAGTGCGGCAGCGCGGCATGGCCCGCGGCGGCCGAAATCGTGTCGAACGACGTATCGCGCAGGTCGCCGTGTTCGCGGCGGAAAGCCTCGAGCTTCGCTGCGGCGGACAATTCGTCCACTTCGCCCCTAGGCGCCTTGACCTCGATCCAGTGCAGGAAGCGCGAAACCGCCGCGCCGTCGGCGGCCTGCGCGTCGCGGTGGCCCTGCTGTTCGGCCTCGTTCTTGATCGCTTTCGCAAGGATCGTCGGGTCCTGCCGGAAGGCGACGCTCGCCCCGCCGGCGCGCAGCGCCTGCGCGATGCCGGCGACGCTGAAATCGGGATCGACGCTGACGCGCTTGCCTTTCATCGTGCCGAGCGCGCCTTCGAATTCGTCGCGGCCCCTGACCGTCACCGCATTGCCAAGATGCTGGGACAGCTCCGGCGTGACCTTGTCCGGCGCGATGAACAGCTCGGCATGGCCATCTGCTTGGGCGATGACATAGGCGTGGGAGACGGGCGTGTGCGACACGTCGGAGCCCCGGATATTGAGCAGCCATGCGACCGAATCGAGCGCCGGTACGACGACCGCGTCAAAGCCTTCCTTTGCCAGCCAGTCCGCGACTTCGCCGCGCTTGTCGGCCGACGAGCGTCCGGCGAGCGTGTTTTCGTGAACGATCGCCTGCGCGGGTGAAGGCTCGGGCTGGTCGGCCCAGACCGCGTCGATCGGATTGCCTTCGGCGGGGACCAGTTCGACCCCGCTCCCCTCGAGCCCGCGCTCCAGCCTGTCCACCCAGCCGGGCGTATGGAGCCACGGATCGTAGGCCACGCGCTCGCCATTCTGGGCTGCGCCCTTCAGCCAGTCGGCGAGGCTGTCCCTGGGGATGTTGCGGTATTCGAACAGGGCATTGTCGACCTGCCCCTTCACCTGCACGGTGTAGCGCCCGTCGACGAAGATCGCCGCGCCGGTCAGCGTCACCGCGGCGAATCCAGCCGAACCGCCGAAGCCGGTCAGCCAATGAAGCCGCTGGGCATAGTCGCCGACATATTCGCTCATGTGTTCGTCGGAAATGGGCACGATGAAACCCGCGAGATCGCGGCGCTTCAATTCCTCGCGCAGCGCCTTGAGGCGGGCTTCGTGGGTTTGCATCAGCATGGCGAATTCCTGTCCTGTCGGTGCGCGCTCGGTCTTGCCGCGCGCATGTGTTCGTCTAGATATCAACATAGACCGCGTGACCGCGGCTTTCCACCCGTCCTCCCGTCCCGGGGCGGGTTTCAAGCACAGGATGGCCTGCCATGACGATTTCCCGCCTCGCCCTGATCGCCGCAGCCGCCGCGACTCTCGTCGCCCCGACCGCCCCGACACTGGCCCGCGAGGCCGCCTCCGAAACCAAGGATGAGACACAAGTGACAGCAGACAAGCCCGCGCCCACTTCCCCGCCGATCGCCGAGAAGCGCGAGCACAGCTACACCCGCCACGGGATCACGATTTCCGATCCCTATGACTGGCTCTATGACAAGTCCTATCCCGAGGTCGACGACAAAGACGTGCTCGCCTATCTCGAGGCTGAGAACGCCTGGTTCGAGGCCAACATGGCCTCGCAGGGGGATTTCACCGAGGCGCTGTTCAAGGAGATGCGCGCGCGGATCAAGGAGGACGACAGCACTGTCCCGCAACGTCGGGGCGACTACCTCTACTGGTCCGAATTCGAGGAAGGCGCGCAATATCGCAAGCACTACAGAAAGCCCGCCGGCGCGCCCGAGGATGCGGCGGGCACGCTGATCCTCGACGAGAACGAGCTTGCCGAAGGGCTCGAATATTTCCGCCTCGGCGTGTTCTCGATCAGCAGGAACGGGCGCTTCCTCGCCTATGCCACCGACACCGACGGGTCGGAGCGCTATGTCGGGCGGATCAAGGATCTCGAGACGGGCGAATTGCTGCCCGACGAAATCCCCAACCTTCGCAGCGATCTCACCTGGGTCATGAACGACAGCGCGCTGGTCTACGGCCCGTCGACCGAGGAATGGCGCACATTGGAGGCGAAGCTGCACGTGATCGGCACGCCGATCAGCGAGGATGTGACCCTCTACGAGGAGAAGGACGAAAGCTTCGGCGTCAATGCCGGTCTTTCGGCGCAGGAGGACTGGCTCATTATCGCCACCGGCGACAACGAGACGAGCGAGGTTCGGCTCGTCCCCGCCGACGATCCCACCGCCGAGCCGATCCTCGTTCGCCCGCGCGAAAAGGGCGTCGAATACGACGTCGATGTGCGCGACGGGGACTTGTTCGTCCTCACCAATGACGAGCACATAAATTTCCGCCTCGCCAGGGCCAGTCTCGATGCGCCCGGCGAATGGGAGACGGTGATCGCGGGCTCGAACGAATTCTACCTGACCGGTTTCGAGCTGTTCAAAGACTTCTTCGTCACCGAAGGCCGGCTCGACGGGCTCGACCAGATCCAGCTTCGCCAATATGGCTCGCCAACCGAGGCAAAGCCGATCGCCTTTGCCGAAGCGAGCTATGTCGCTGGGCTTTCGAACAATCCCGAATATGACCAGTCGAAGCTGCGCCTGTCCTACGAAAGCATGGTCACGCCTTCGACGGTCTTCGATTACGACGTCGCGAGCGGCAGCCTCGAACAGCTCAAGCAGCAGGAAATCCCGTCGGGCTACGACGCCTCGCAATATGTGACCGAGCGCCTTTCCATCGAAGCGCGCGACGGGACGATGGTTCCGGTCAGTGTCGTGATGCGCAAGGACCGCGCGGCAATCCTGAAGGAGCAGGGCATCGAGGGCGCAGGGCCGCTCCACCTCTATGCCTACGGCGCCTATGGCTATGCCGTGCAGCCCGGCTTTTCGACTTCGCGCCTCAGCCTCGTCGATCGCGGTTTCGCATATGCGATCGCGCATATTCGCGGCGGCGACGATCTCGGGCGGCGCTGGTATCTTCAGGGCAAGCTCAATGAGCGGACCAACACGTTCAACGATTTCGTCGATGCCGGACGCGGGTTGATCGCAAGGGGCTATACCGCCGAAGGCATGGTCACGGCGAGCGGCGGTTCGGCAGGCGGCGAGCTGATGGGCGCTGTGGTCAACCAGGATCCCAAGCAATACGGCGCGGTGGTCGCGCACGTGCCCTTCGTCGACGTGCTGAACACCATGCTCAACAAGGACCTGCCGCTCACCCCGGGCGAATGGCCCGAATGGGGCAATCCGATCGAATCGAAGCAGGCATTCGCCTATATCCTGTCCTATTCGCCCTACGATCAGGTGAGCGCGCAGGATTACCCGCCGATGCTGGTGACGGCGGGGCTTAACGATCCGCGCGTGACCTATTGGGAACCGGCCAAATGGGTCGCCAAGCTGCGCGACACCAAGACCGACGACAACATCCTGCTGCTGAAAACCAACATGGGCGCAGGCCATGGCGGCAAGTCGGGACGCTGGAACTCGCTCTACGAAACGGCGGAGGAATTCGCCTTCATCCTGTGGCAGATGGGAATGGCTCCGGAAACGGGCGAGAAGCAGGGCGGGTGAGCGACACGCCGGTCTTCAAGCGCACCTTCGTGGCCGAGCCGCAGCACATCGACGAGCTCGGCCACGTCAACAACACCGTCTGGGTGCAGTGGATCCAGGACCTCGCCACCGCGCATTGGGAAGCGGCGGCTGAGCCTGAGCACGTCGCCTCCTTCTTCTGGGTCGTGATCCGGCACGAGATCGATTATCGGGGCAATATCGCGCAAGGCGAGGTCGCGCATGGCGAAACGTGGATCGAAGGCGATCCTAAAGGCGCCAAATCGCTCCGCCGCGTGGAATTCACCGACGATGCGGGCAAGCGGCTGGTGAGCGCGGCGACGACCTGGGCGATGCTCGACCGGGAGAGCGGCAGGCTCGCCCGTGTCCGGTCCGAAGTGATCGCCCCCTTCCGTCAAAGAGGCGATTAGGCCGCCGCGCGCGAGCCCTTGCTGCGGTCTTTCGAACGCGCTTTCGCCTGCGCCCTGCTTGGCGGGGCGGTGTCGAACATGGTGAGCTTCTCATAGCTCATCCGGTTGCGGCCCGAAGCCTTGGCCTCGTACATCAGCGTGTCGGCACGCGAATAGAAATCCTCGAATGTCAGGGCGTGGGCCGAGGCCCGCGGCAATTCGATCACGCCCATGCTCGCGGTGACGGGCGCGCTGAGCCCGGGCACCTGCGAGGCGATCCGCAGCGGGATTGCGCGGCGCAGGTTCTCCGCCCGTTCGAGCGTCCGCTCCCCGCGCAGCAGCACCACGAATTCCTCCCCGCCCAGCCGCGCCGCGACCGAATCCCGGTCGCCTGACGCGCTCAGCGCTGCCGCGCAGGCGATCAGCGCCCCGTCGCCGACCTGGTGGCCGTAGCGATCGTTGATGTGCTTGAAGCGGTCGAGATCGACCAGAGCGAAGGTGTCGAAGCCCTGCCTCAGCAGATCGTCGAACCGCGCTTCGAGCGCGCCCCGGTTCATGAGGCCCGTGAGCGCATCGCGCGAGGACAGGTGTTCGAGCATCCGCGCCTCTGTCAGCGCGGCATCGCGTTCGCGCCGGATCGCAAGGAAGCGGTCGGCGATCGCAAGGCTCATCACGATCACCTCGATCGCGGTGGCGACATAGAGCATCTGGTCGAGGCTGGAGGGGCCGACATACAGGCCTAGCCCGCGCAGCGCCCGCTCGATCGAGGCGATGATCGCCGGCGCCCAGGCGAGCGCCAGATAGCGCGCCGAACGGCTCCCGCGCATCATGGCGCGCACGATGGCGAAGGTGGTAAAGAATGCCGCCGGCATCATGGCGAGGAAATAGCCGCGATCGTCGAACGGCTGCGACCAGTGGAATTGCAGCGCGAAGAAGCCCGGCCCGACGATCGTCCAAAGCCCGGCCGCCACCGTCAGGCGGCGCAGGCGCGGCGACAGCGCGTCGCGCTCGAGAAATTCGGCCAGGAACAGCGCCGACAGTCCGCAGCCCAGCGCCCATGACAGCGGCGCGATCACCGCGCTGAACGCGACCGGCAGGCTCCAGAACACGCTGACCAGCCCGCCCGCGAACAGGACATAGAGCATCATCGACATCACCATCCCCGCGTGCAGCGCGACAAAGCGTTCGCGCAGCACCACGTAGAAGCTGACATCGAAGAACAGCGGCAGGATGAGCATGCCGATCACCATGGCGAGCAGCATCATCTCGTGCCCGGACCAGCCGGCATCCTCCACGTCGTAGATCAGCCGTGCCTCGCTCAGAAGCGGGACCGAATGCGGCCGTTCGACGCGCACGATCAGCGCGCGGGTCTCTTCGCGGATCTCGGGCAGGGGCAGGGTGAAGACCGGTCCCGCGGCTAGCGGCCGGGCTTCTTCCTCGGCGAAGGAACGCACCCGCAATGTCCCGTCGGCGTCGAGCGCGGCGAAGGTGATCGACCGGTGCCGGGCGCTGCGAGTGAAGAAATGGCGCGGACGTTCCTCTGCGTCCCACGCCTGCGCATCGAAACGCAGCCATGCGACCGGGCTGTCGGCGCGCGGCGCGCCGGCATTGCAGGTCCATGCCTCGCGTGCGGTCATGGCGCGCAGGCTGGTGTCGGTGCCGGACACTGCATGGCAGGCAGGAACGAAGGCGGGGTGGTCGGAAAGCGCCGGGGCGACGGCGAAATCGGTCCCCTTCGCGTCACCGGCGGCCGCATCGGCGTGGGCCGCCGACACGGGCACGGCGAACCATGTCGCCAGCAGTGCCAAGAGCACTGCGAGTGTCCGGTGAAAGAATGCGCGTCCCATGGCCCGCGAATACCGCCGATGCCTTACGATGACCTTAAACCGAAGGCGCGCGTATCGCAGGTGCGTCGTCCTCGTTTCATCAGCGAGGACAGATGGTTACCATGGACGGGCGATCCCCCGCGAACAGGCCGCGAAAGGCCGGCGAAAAAGCGGGTGGAAGGACCGCCTGCAAGCGGTTATGGCGCCCGCCGCACAGCCTGGCGCTTGCGCCCGTCATGGCCCTGTCACACGCCGCACCTAGCGCCATTGCCCAACCAAACCAGAACGAAAATCCGGACATCATGACCCTCCAGAACACCTCGCTGCGCAAGGCCGCCCGCGCGCTTCTAGCCCCCGCCCTGCTCGGCGGATTGATGGTCCTCGGCGGATGCGACGGCGGCTCTGGCTCGGGCTCCAGGGATTCGATCCGCGCGGTCGGCTCTTCGACCGTCTATCCCTTTGCCAAGCAGATCGCCGAGAGCTTTTCGCGCTCCTATCCCGATTTCAAGTCGCCGCTGATCGAATCGACCGGCACGGGCGGCGGCATCCAGCTGTTCTGTTCGGGCGTCGGCGCCGACACGCCCGACATGGCGAACGCATCGCGCCGGATGAAGCCGGCCGAATTCGAGAAATGCCAGGCCAATGGCGTCAGGGACATCATCGAACTGCAGGTCGGCCTCGACGGGATCGCCTTTGCATCGAAGAAGGGCGGGATCGATCTGAACCTCTCGCCCCGGATCGTCTACGAAGCGCTTGCCGCGAACCCCTATGGCCGCGAACAGACGGCCGAGACCTGGGCCGATGTCGATCCCTCGCTGCCCGACGTCCCGATCCTCGTCTACGGCCCGCCGAGCACGAGCGGAACGCGCGATGCATTGAAGGAACTCGTGCTCGAAGCCGGGTGCGACACCAATCCCGAGATGGAAGCGCTCAAGCAAAGCGATCCCGACCGGCACCAGCAGATCTGCACCGAGGTCCGCTCGGACGGTGCCTATTCGGACCAGGGCGAGCAGGACAACCTGATCGTCCAGAAGATCGAGGCCAATCCGCGCTCGGTCGGGGTGTTCGGCTTCTCCTATCTCGACGAGAACAAGGACAAGGTTCAGGGCCTGCCGATGAACGGGGTCGATCCGACCTACGAAAACATCGCGAGCTTCGACTATCCCGGCGCCCGGCCGCTCTACGTCTATGTCAAGAAGGCGCACACGCGCGCGATCCGGGGCCTCCAGGAATATCTCCGTGAGTGGGTCAAGAACTGGGACAGCGACGGCCCGCTCGCGCGGATCGGCCTCGTCGCCTCGCCGCCGGATGTCCGCGCGGCCAATGCGCGAAAGGTCGATGAACTCATCACGATGACCCGCGAGGACCTCACCGGCGAGAGCGCGCCCGCCGAGCCTGACTCTGCCGAAACCGCCCCTGCCGGAACCGCCCCTGCCGCGACCGAATGACCCGCCCTCCCGCCGGCGCGCTGGCAGCCCGGTTCCAACCCGACACACGTTTACGGAGACTTCCATGACCGCCCCGCTTTTCCGCACGAAGGCTCTTTTCGCCGGGACCGCGCTCGCCCTGCTCGCCGCCTGCGGGGGCGAGGAAGCCGATACCGGCCCCGACGCGATCAGCATCGTCGGCTCGTCCACCGTCTATCCCTTCGCGCAGAAGGTTGCCGGGGATTACGCCGCCGCCAATGAAGGCGCCGCCGCGCCGCTCATCGAATCCACCGGGACCGCCGAAGGGATCGAGGAATTCTGCGCCGGCACCGGTCCCGACACGCCCGACATCGTCAATGCCTCGCGCCGCATGCACCTCGACGAATTCAACCGCTGCCAAGCCAACGGGGTCGAGGAAATCGTCGAGATCAAGGTCGGGCGCGACGGCATCGCCTTCGTCTCGGCGGTCGATGAGGGGGTCGAGCTCGAACTGACGCCCGAGATCGTCTACCGCGCGCTCGCCGCCAATCCCTATGGCGAGCAGCAATCGGCCGAGAACTGGTCCGACATCGATCCCTCGCTTCCCGATACGCCGATCATCGTCTATGGCCCGCCCGCAAGCTCCGGCACGCGCGAGGCGATGCAGAAACTGGTGATGGAGCCCGCCTGCACCGCCAATGCGGACATGGCCGCGCTCGAGGATGGCGACGAGGCCGCCTTCATCCGCAATTGCGATGCGCTGCGCGGGGATTCGGCCTACAGCGAACAGGGCGAGAAGGACGACCTCATCGTTCGCAAGGTCGGCAACAATCCGCGCGCGGTCGGCGTGTTCGGCTATTCCTATCTCGAGGAGAACCAGGACCTCGTGAAGGCGCTGCCGATGAACGGGGTGATGCCGACGGCAGAGACAATCGCCGACGGGTCCTATCCCGCCTCGCGCCCGCTCTACATCTACGTCAAGAAAGCGCATGTGGGCGTGACCCCGGGCCTTGAGCAATTCGTTGCGCAATGGGCGGAAAGCTGGGGCGAAGGCGGTCCGCTCGCCGCGATCGGCCTCGTCCCCGCGACCGAGGAAACCCGCGCCGAGAGCGCGGCGGCGGCCACGAATCTCACCGCGATGACTTCGGACGGTCTCGAATAGGCTTGGCCGGCGACCTTCCCGCGCCTAATCCCTACACATGGCGACGGGGAGGATCGAGCGGTGGCACGAAGCCGGTCTGATCGACGCGGAGACGCGCGACCGGCTAATCGCCTATGAGAAGGAGCACTCCCGCCCGATCGCCCTGTGGGCGGTGTTCGGCATCGGCGCGCTGGCAATCGGGCTTGGTCTGGTCTCGCTGGTGGCGGCGAACTGGGAGGAGGTGCCGGGCAATGTGCGCCTCGCGCTCCATCTCGCGCTGATCGCGGGGGCGCTCGTGGCGCTGTGGCTGCGCGAGGACCGGCTGACCGCCGCCTCGCCCTGGGTGGTCGAGGCGCTGGTCTTCATCGCCGCCGTGCTTGGCCTGACCTTTTTCGGCCATCTCGGGCAGGTCTACCAGACGAGCGCGCCGCTGTGGGAGCCGCTCGCCACCTGGCTGCTGCTGTTCGCGCCGCTGATGCTTCTCACCGGGCGCGCATGGCCGGTCGCGGCACTGCTTGTGGGCGGTGCGATATATTGCGCATGGGAATACAATCTCGCCTTCGGCGAACTTGCCCGCCGCCGTGACGGCGAGGACGCGCCCTGGGCCTTTCTCGCCCTAGTCACCGCTCTGCCCGTCCTGTTCGCACCGCTCGGCGCTTTCCTGCGATCGCGCAGCACCCGCGAAGCGTTCTGGCGCCGGCTCGAACAGGCTGCGCTCGCCTATGCGGTGGCCGGAGCCTCGATCATGACGGCGCTGGCTAGTGTCGGCGCGTTCGAAAGCGGGGCCGGGCCGCTCAATCCGGCAAGCCAGCTGGTGCGGGCCGCAATCATCATCGTCGCCGGAGCGCTGGTCGCCTGGGGGCGGCAGGGCGTTTCGGGCCGGATGTCGGGCGCTATCCTTGCCCTTGCCGGGCTGATCGTCGCGGTGGTTTCCGGCGCGAACGGCATCGAGCTTCTCGCCGCGCTGCTGTTCATGGCGCTGTGGGCAGGGATCGCCGCGGCGGCCCTTATCGCTGGCTGGCGCGGCGTGTTCCAGCTTTGCGTCGGGGTGATTGCGCTGCGGCTCATCGTGCTCAGTTTCGAACTGGCGAGCGACCTGCTGCTTAGCGGGTTCGGCCTGATCGTCTCGGGCCTGCTGATCCTCGGCATAGCCTGGGGCGCATGGCGCGTAAGCCGCCGCTTTGCTCCGGATGAGGCGGGGAAGGCACCGTGAAGCTCGCCCGCCTTGCCGCTGCGCTCCTGCCGCTCGCCGGGCTCGCCGGGCTGTGGGCGTGGAGCGAGCACATTTCGCGGCAGGGGACCGATTGGGAGGTGCCGGTCGCGGGCTACGACCCGCGCGACTTGTTGCGCGGGCATTATGTCGAATTCACCTATGACTGGCCGAGCCGCGATGACGAGCGGCAGGAAGAGGGGCCGCCCCGCATTCAGCCGCCGCCCGAAGCGCTGTGCCTGTCCGGCGATCCGCCCCTGATCACGCAGGCGGCGGCGTTCGACCCGTTCGACCGGGCCGTTTTCGAGGCCTGCGCGCACCCGATCCTCGCCGATCCGGGCGGCGTCTATGGCGCGGCCGGCCTTCGCACCGGGCGGCTCTATGTCGGGCAGGACCGCGCGCGGGCGATCGAGGAGCGGCTTGCGGCACGCGACTTGCGCGCAATCGTGACCATCCGCCAGCGCAAGGACGGAACCTTCACCCCGGTCGACATCCGCTTTCGCCCCCTGACGGAGGCGGAGCGCGAGGCGCGCGAAGGGGACAGCATCCGGCCCGCCGCACCGCCAATCATGACCCGGCCGGAACCCGGTCGCAACGAATAGGGCGGGAGCCGCGCTACGCGGCCCCCGCCCCGGGTTGTCGATCGTGGCCTGACGTCAGTTGCCGAAGCGCGCCGTCAGCTGCACGCCGTAGAACTGCGGCTCGGCCGGGATGAAGGTCGGGATGCCGAAGGCCCCGCCGGTATTGCCCGCATCGAGCAGGTATTCCTCGTCGAAGGCGTTGCGGATGAAGCCCGCGATCTCGAACCGGTTGTCGGCGAAGGAGACGCCGGCGCGCGCGTTGACCAGCGTCACCGCTTCCTGGCTGATCAGCGGGTTGTTCGGCACTTCGAAGAAGATCCGGCTGCGATGCGTCACGCTGGGCGTTGCGAAGAAGCGGATGCTGTCGGTGATCGGGTAATCGACGGTGAAGCCGCCCGAAGCCTGCCATTCCGGCTGGAGCCGGAAGCGCGCGCCAGAGAAGGCGGGCGAGAACGCGCCGTCTTCATCGATGCCGCCGTCGATATAGCCGAAATTGCCGAACACCTGCAGCCAGTCCGCGACATCGACCGCGAGTTCGCCTTCGACGCCCAGATTCTTGGCGCTCCCGGCGCTCGCCGTGATGAATGCGCCGGTCGGGTTGCCCTGCGCATCGAGTTCCGCGACAGACACCTGGAAGTCGTCATAGACCTGATAATAGACACCGAGCGAGGCCGAAACCGGGCCGGTGGCGAGCTTGACCCCGCCTTCGTAGTTCCACACGACTTCCTCGGGAATGATTGTCCCGCCCCCGGCATTGACCTGCACCACAGGCGAGCGGCGGCCCTTGGAGATGGTGGCGAAGACGTTTACGTCGTCGGTGATCCGGTAGAGCGCGTTGAAGCGCGGCAGCACGGCCTGGAACCGCTCCTCGGCAGTGATGGTCTGGCCGTTGGTGTCGGCCTGCCCCGGGATCAGCGGCGCGCCGCTGATGACCGAGTTCGGAATGTCGGCGCGGAAACCCGACCGGCGGTATTCCTGAAGCAGGCGGACACCCGCAGTCAGTTCGAGCCGTTCGGTCGCGATCCAGGTCGCGTCGGCAAAGACCGAATAGGCCTCGTTGCGGCCCTGGTTCTCGAACACCGAGGAATAGGGGATCGCCTGCACGCCCGGCGGCAGCACGCCCAGCGCGGAGAGCGTGCCGGTGACCGCCGCGGCGGGCACGCTGCCATCGGGAGCGACGCAGGGAATGCCCGGGATCAGCGGCGCGCCGAAGAGCGAGGAAAGGCACTGAAGAAAGGTGCCTTCCTCGGTCGCGAAAGGCACGTTCTGGAGGCCGTCCTCGATAAACAGGTTCCAGCCCATACTCGCCCGCAAGGCGTCGCCCGAATAAGTGAAGCGGCCTTCATGGCTGACCTGCCAGCCATCGGCGATTTCGGTGAATTCGAGAAAAGGCGCAGCAGAACCGTCGGCGTCGAACACTTCGCGGCTGTCGAATTCGCGATAGCCGTTGACCGTGGTGAAGGTCCAGTCGTCGGAGAAGGCGTATTCGGCGGTGAGGTTGAGGTCGTAGACTTCGCGGTTCAGCCCAAGCTGGTCGTCGCCCAGTATCGCCGCGCCCGCCGGGTTGCCCCCGAGATTGGCGTCCTCGAAGGCATTGGCCGGGCCGCCCGGAGCGCCCGCGAAGGCCGGGAAGGTGCCCGAGATGAAGGGCGTGCCGCCATTCCTCTGCTGGTCATAGGTGGCAATCAGGTCGACCGTAAGATCCGCGTTCGGCGTGTAGCGCAGCGAGCCGCGCACGCCGAGCTGGTCCTGCGCGTATAGGTCCTCTTCCTGGTTCGGGCTGAGATTGGTCACATAGCCATCGCGGGTGCGCCATTCGAACGCGATGCGCGCGGCGAGCACGTCCGAGCCGGCATTGATGTGGCCGCCCAGCAGCGTCTGGTTGAAATTGCCGTAGCCGCCTCGGATCTCGCCCGAGAAACCCTCGCGCGGGCGGGCGGAGACGAGGCTGATCGCGCCCACGGCGCTGGCGGTGCCGAACAGGGTCGCCTGCGGGCCCTTGATCACCTCGACGCGCTCGAGGTCGTAGATCGCCTGGTAGGACCCGCGCGAACGCGAGATGTCGACGCCGTTATAATAGAGCGTGACGCGCGGGCCTTGCTGCGCAGACCCGCTGTCCGACGTGATCCCGCGGATGACGATGCCCGGATTGTTGGCGCTCTGTTCCTGGATCAGCAGGCCCGGAATGTAGTTCGACAGCTCGTCGAGATCGGTGACGCCGAGTTCCTCGATCCGCTCGCCGCTGGTGGCCGAGATGGTGATCGGTACGTCGAGCGCGCGCTGTTCGATCTTCTGCGCGGTAACGATGATCTGGTTGCCCTGGTCATCGCCCTCTGGCGTCTCGTTGTCCTGCGCGAACGCTGCCTGCGGCATCGCGGCGAGCGTCGAGGCGAGGGCGATCAGCGAGACGGAGCGCGCCGGAGCGGCACGCCTGGAAAGCATGGGAAGCATTGTCGGGTATCCCTGTTGTCGAAAGAGAGAGAGGAACTCCCCCGTGACACCCGATGGTGACGCGGCTGCGACTGCGAAGTGTCCGCTCGATTACAGGCGGCCTACAATTTCGTGACGTGGCATTTGTGCATCTTCCGGCGGGTTCGCGGACCCGCCTCCGCGCGTCAGATCGGATTGCCGTCCTGATCGCGGAAGATTTCTCGCCGCCCGACATGGTTGGCCGGGCCGACGAGGCCTTCGCTCTCCATCCGCTCGATCCATTTCGCCGCGGTGTTGTAGCCGACGCCCATCTGGCGCTGGAGCCACGAGCCGGAGGCCTTCTGGTTCTCGATCACGATCTGGCAGGCCTGGCGGTACTTGCGTTCCTCCGGGTTGTCCGAAGCGGTCAGCTCGTCCTCGAACATCAGGCCGCCGCCATCCTCGGGTTCCTCGGTCACGGCATCGACATATTGCGGGCTACCCTGCGCGCGCCAGAAATCGGCCACGCGTTCGACTTCCTCGTCGGAAACGAACGGACCGTGCACGCGGACCATGGCGCCGGTATTCGGCTTGTAGAGCATGTCGCCCTTGCCCAGCAGCTGTTCCGCCCCCTGTTCGCCGAGGATCGTGCGGCTGTCGATCCGGCTCGTCACCTTGAAGCTGATGCGGGTCGGCAGGTTCGCCTTGATGACGCCGGTGATGACGTCGACCGAAGGGCGCTGCGTCGCCATGATGAGGTGGATGCCCGCCGCGCGGCTTTTCTGGGAGAGGCGCTGGATCAGGACCTCGATCTCCTTGCCCACCGTCACCATCAGGTCGGCGAGTTCGTCGACGATCAGGACGATCTGCGGCAGCGGTTCGTAATCGAGCTGTTCTTCCTCGTAGATCTCGTCGCCGGTCTCGGGGTCGAAGCCCGCCTGGACGCGTCGGCCCAGCGGCTTGCCCTTGGCGATGGCGGCGCGGACCTTGTCGTTGAAGCTGTTGATGTTCCTCGAATTGATCGAGCTCATCATGCGATAGCGCCGCTCCATCTCCTCGACCGCCCATTTGAGCGCGCGCACGGACTTGTGCGGCTCGGTCACGACCGGCGAAAGCAGGTGCGGGATGTCGTCATAGCTCTTCAGCTCGAGCACCTTGGGATCGATCAGGATCAGGCGGCACTCGGCAGGCGTGAAGGTGTAGAGCAGCGAGAGCAGGATGCAGTTGAGCCCCACCGACTTGCCTGACCCCGTGGTCCCCGCGACCAGCAGGTGGGGCATGGCGGCAAGGTCGGCGATGATCGGTTCGCCCGCAATGTCCTTGCCGAGGATGATCGGCAGGTTTCCCTTGGCCTCGGCAAAGGCGGCGCAGGCGGCGAGCTCCTTCAACGATACCATCTGCCGGTCGGCATTGGGCAGTTCGATCCCCATGACGGTGCGCCCCGGGATCGCCGAAACCCGCGCGGAGACCGCGCTCATGTTGCGGGCGATGTCCTCGGCCAGGCCGACCACGCGCGCGGCCTTGATGCCGGGGGCGGGTTCGAGTTCGTACATGGTGACGACCGGCCCGGTGCGGACCGCGGTTATCTCGCCCTTGACGTTGAAATCGTCGAGCACGTTCTCGAGCAGGCGGGCATTGCGTTCGAGCGCCAGCTTGTCGAGCTTGGGTGCGGCATTCTCCGCCGCATCCTCGAGCAGGTCGAGGCCGGGCAGTTCGAAGACGGCGAACATGTCGCGCTGGCTGGTGCGCGAAGCGGCGGCCGCAGCGCGCTTGGGCGGGGCGGAGGGGTCGACGATCTCGGGCGCGCGGCGCGGTTCGGTCTCGGGTGCGGGGCGTGGTTCAAGCGCCGCCGCCTTGCGCCGGGCGCGGGGGGCGGGCGTGTCATCGCCCTCGTCATCCTCAAACGGCAGACGCTGTTCGCCGCGACGCATGAAGCGTGGCAGGCGCGCCCCGATGGCCGGGCCGAGCGAGGCGCCGCCGAGGAAATTCGGCAGCGAAAGCAGCATCCGCCAGTCGATCGCAAAGATTCGCGTCAGCAGCCCCGCCGCCCCGGCAAGGCAGGCGGTCGCAAGGCCGAGCGTAACCCAGCCCGCAGAGCTTCCCCCGAAACGGGTCGCGACCGCCTCTATCGTCGCCGCGCCAAGCAGGCCCGCAACGCCCCCCGCCTGCGCGGGCAGCGTCCCCGTCGGCCGGTCGAAAAGCAGCGCGAGCACCGTGCCAAGCAGCATCATCGCCAGCAGCAGCAGGCCCGCAGGCAGCCACCAGCGAGTGCGCGCTTCGCCTTCATCATCGACCTCGACATCGCGCCACAGCCTGCGGGCGGAGATGTAGAGCAGGGGCAGAAGCAGGATCGCAGGCAGGCCGAACAGGAACAGCACGCGGTCGGCGATCCATGCCCCGCCCGGCCCCATCCAGTTGGCGACGCTGTCGGGCGCGGCCGCGGTGGACGGGCTGGGATCGGTCTGGGTGTAGCTGGCCAATGCGAGCGTAAGGAAGACGAGCGCCGCGAACAGCACGCCGGCGCCGGTCATCTGGGCCGCACGGCGCAGGCTGCGGCGCAGGCCTTCGCGCCATTCGGCGTTGGATTTGCGGGTCGTCATCGCTCGGCTGGCCAAGGGCGGTCTCTCAAATCTTGCATTGCCGTGGGAACGGACCATGAATCCTCGGCGAGTCCGGGTCAAGCCGCCTGCGACGGGGCGCGTGTTTCAACTCAGCCCGTCGATCGCGGCCCAGCGCGGCCAATCGAGCCGCCGCGCGCGCTCCGCGTCCATCCCGCCGAGTGCGATCACGGGCGCTCTCGAGCGCATGGCGAGCAGCCGGAAACGCACTGGACCAAGGGTCTGCGCGCCGGGATGCGTGGCTGTCGGGAAGACCGGCGAAAGCAGCACCGCGTCCGCGCCCAGCCGGACCGCGAGCCCGATTTCAGCGAGGTCGTGCGCCGTGGCGAGGTGAAGGAGGCCCTTCCTGCGCGGCCACAGCGCGCGCGGCGCTCCGTAAATGCCGTCGGCGCCCCATTCGGTCGCGGTGAGCGCGCTGTCGGCGAGGATCAGGACATGGTCGTGCGCCCTTGCGATGCGTCGCAGCGCTAGAAAGCGCGCCAGCCGCTCCGGGCCATCAAGGTGGTAATGGCGATAGATGAACCCGCTCCCGCGCGGCATGTGTTCAAGCGCCTCTTCCAGCCGCGCGTCGTTGCGGGCATCCGACAGCAGCCAGATCGCGGGAAGGGCATTTGCATCGCGCACGGCCACGCTATAGCGCCGACCCATGGAAAACGCAGCCACCCGCCCCGAAGAACTCCTGGCCGAAGTCGAAGCCAATATCGCGCGCATCTGCAAGCCCGCCCGGCGTGAGCCTTCGCAGGTGACCCTGATCGCAGTTTCGAAGACCCATCCGCCGGAACGGATCGTGCCCCTGCTCGAAGCGGGCCAGCGCGTCTTCGGCGAGAACCGGGTGCAGGAGGCGCAGGGCAAGTGGCCCGAATTGCAAGAGCAATACCCGGACGTCGAACTTCACCTCATCGGCCAACTGCAATCGAACAAGGCCGAGGACGCGGTGGCGCTGTTCGACTGCATACACTCGCTCGACCGGCCGAGCCTTCTCAAGGCGCTGGCGAAGGCGATGGACAGGGCGGGACGGCGCGTGCCGTGTTTCGTGCAGGTCAATATCGGCGACGAGCACCAGAAGGGCGGATGCCCGATCGGCGAAGTGCCCGCCTTTTTGGAAAAGGTCCGCGCTGCCGACATACCGCTGGCCGGCCTGATGTGCATTCCGCCCGCCGATACAGAGCCTGCGCCGTTTTTCGCCCTGCTGGCGAAGCTCGCCCGCGACAATGGTCTCGAAGGTCTTTCGATGGGGATGAGCGGCGATTACGAGACCGCGGTGCAACTGGGCGCCACCCATGTGCGGGTCGGCACCGCGCTGTTCGGAGCGCGAGCGAAGCCCTGACAAACGAAAAGGGGCGCCCCCTCGCGGGAGCGCCCCCTGTCATTGTCGCTGGCGCGAAACCTAGAATTCGAACATCGCCTCCACGCCGATGTTCCGTCCACGCTGCAGCGGCGAAAGCGTGCCTCCGGTCGGGTTGTTGGCGAAGGGCTGACGCACGCCGGTGCTGAGCGGCCCGCCGAAGGGCAGCTGCGTGTCGCCGCCGGCCTGCACCTGGTCGAACAGGTTGCGCCCGTAGACTGAAAGCGAGAAGCCCTCGATCGGGGTCACCCAGGTGATGTTTGCCTCGAGATTCGAGATGTCCTGGATGAAGCCGAGATTGTCGTCGGTGAAGGCGAATTCGTCGCGATACTGGTAGTTCACGCGGGTGACGATTTCGCTGTCGCCGAGGAACAGTTCGTGGATCAGGCCCATGCCCCAGGTCACCGCCGGAATGCGCGGTATGCGCAGGTCGAAATCGGCCTGGTCGATCACACCATCGCCCGAGATGTCGAACAGGATCTCGTCATAATCGTCGTCGATGATGCCGACATTCGCGTTGAAGACGAGGTTGTCGGACAGACGAATGGTGCTTTCGGCCTCGAAACCGGTGATGGTCGCATCGGCGGTGTTGAGGATGTTCTGCACCACGCCCGCGCCCGCATCGGCCACGTTCACTTCGCGCTGCATGTCCTTCACCTTGGTCACGTAGGCCGCGACATTGAGAGTGAAGACACCGTCATAGGTCTGGAACTTGCCGCCGATCTCGAAGGTGTCGACCTGCTCCTCGTCGAAGTTCAGGCTGTTCGTGAGCGCGAAGGCCGAGTTGAAGCCCGGAATGCTCGTGATGCGGAAATTGTAGCCGCCCGAACGGAAGCCGCGGCTCCACGAACCATAGACCTGGCTGTTCGCGAATTCGTACTGCAGGCCGAGCCGCGGCGAGAGGTTGCGGAACCTGACGCTGTCGGTGAAGCCATCGGTTTCGGTCGCGGGATCGAACGGCTGGGTGCCGGTCGGGCAGGTCTGCCCGACCACCGAGCAGGGCGCACGCGGGACGATGTAGGTCACCGCCGCGTCCTTGGTCTCCTGGTTCCAGCGGATGCCGGCGATCAGCGAGAGGTTGTCGACGAATTCCCACTTGGCATTGGCGAAGACGCCGATCACTTCGTGATCCTGGCGGCCGCCGCCGAAGAAGATCGGCGGCTGCAGCGCCGGCGGAAGGTCGCGGCGCAGTTCGCGGTTCTCGTCATAGGCGAGCGTCTGGTCGAACCAGAACCCGCCCACGGTCAGGTCGACTCGGTCGGTCGAAACCGCATAGCGCAGTTCGTTCGAATACTGCTCCTGATCGGTCAGCGTGTTCGAGTGGAACAGGAAGGCCGGGGTCGAATCGATGTCGCCGCGCGTGGCCGCCGAATAGTCACGATAACCAAATATGTTGGTCAGCGTGCCCGGTCCGAGGTCCCAGTCGACGGTAAGCGAGCCGGTCCAGATCTCGGTGTCGTAGAAACCCGGTTCGTCGATCGCGAAGTCGAAGCTCTCGCGGTCGAAGAAGCCGCGGTTCTGGCCGGAGGGGCCGTCACCTTCGGAATCGAAATAGTCGGCCTTGGCGCGGATCGTCAGGTCGCCGAAGCGCCCTTCGAGAGCGCCGCGAATGATGTAGGTCTCGGCCTGGCCGTGGTTCTCCGGCAGGTCGGCGAGCGCCGGATTCAGCGTCGGGGCGAGGTTGCGGAAATAGCCTTCGTCATTGTTGTAGTACGCGCCGATCTTGAACAGCAGCTTGTCCTCGATCAGCGGGCCGGAGATGACGCCGCTTGCGGTGTAGTTCGCGCCGCCGCGGCCGCCATCGACCAGCGGGCCGTCGACCGCCGCACGGAACTTGCCCGAGAATTCCTCGGTCGGATTGCCGGTGTTGATCACCACCGCGCCGCCGGTCACGTTGCGGCCGAACAGCACGCCCTGCGGGCCTCGCAGGATTTCCACGCTGTCGAGGTCGAACAGGTCGAACACGACGCCGCCGTTGATGCCTAGATAGACGCCGTCGACGAACACGCCCACGGTCGGGTCGATCGACGGGATCGAGGAATTGATGCCGAGACCGCGGATCGAGAAGTTCGCGGTGCCGCGGCTGGTGCCGATCTGGTCGAGGCTGACGTTCGGAGCCTGGAACTGCAGGCCCTGGATGTCGCGGATCTTGTAGGCCTCGAGCGTGTCCTCGTTGAAGGCTGTAACGGCGAGCGGCACTTCCTGCACGTTCTCGACGTTCTGGGTCTTGGTCCCGGTGACGACGATCGCGTTCAGGCCTTCGAGCGTGCCCTGGCGGCGCTCGCTCGGCTGTTCGTCCTGGCCGGCGGCCTGATCCTCGGTGTCGACATCGGTATCCTGGGCCTGCGCGGCGAAGGGGGCGATGGCGCAGGAGCAAAGCAGCAGCGCAAGACTGCGCCGCGAAGCGGTACGAAACGTCATGAAACAAGCTCTCCCATTTGGTAGGTCGCTCGCCCTTAACGAGGCAACTCCAAATTGCAACTAAACCGCAACATGCTTTTTTTGCATCGCCTGATGCCCTGTTTCGGACAGGGATTCAGAACTTCTCGAGCTGTTCCTGCCGCCGATCGCTCGCCGCTTCGAGCAGGCGAGCCTCGATCTCGGCGAGGCGTTCGGGCGCGGTGACCTTGCTGCCTATGAGATCGGTCACATAGAACGTGTCCGCCGCGCTCTCGCCATAGGCGGTGATATGCGCCGACTGGACGATCAGATTCGCTTCGTAGAGCGCGTGGGCGAGCCGGTTTAGCAAGGCCGGCCGGTCGCGCGCGGTGACTTCGATCACGGTGAAGCGGTTGCTCGCGGAATTGTCGAAATCGACCCGCGGGGCGACGTGGAACGCCTTGGCGCGCGAATGGGCGAGCGGGCGCGCGGCGAGCTTGGGCACGAGGCTGCCGGTCCCGGCCAGCGCGTCGCGGATTCCCTTCTTGAGCCGCGCGATCTGCCCGTCTTCGCGGAATGGTCCGCCGTGCTGGTCCTGCACCAGGAAATTGTCGATCGCATAGCCCGATGCCGCGGTGTGGATGCGCGCGTCGATGATGTTCGCGCCGGACAGGTGGATGCCGCCCGCCATCCGGTAGAACAGGCCCGGATGGTCGGGCGCGATCACGCTGACGAGGGTCGCGCCGCGCTCCTCGTCGACTTCGCAATGGATCGACAGGCGATCCTCGATTGCCCTCGCTTCGGCATACTGGACGAGGTTGCGCGCGATGATGTCCTCGGGCTCGGCGATCCAGTAGGCATCGCCAAGCTTCGAGCCGGCTTCGTCGACAAGCGTGGCCCTGTCGCCGAGCAGCGCGCGCACCGCGCCCTTCTTCACACCGACGCGCTGCTTGCGCCCCTTTTCCTTGTGGCCGAGCCGCAGGCGTTCGGCGGAGGCGTCGTAGAGTTCGCCCAGGAGCTGCCCCTTCCAGCTGTTCCAGACGCCGGGGCCAACCGCGCGGATATCGACCGCGGTCAGGATCGCGAGATTGCGCAGGCGGTCGAGATTACGCACCTCGCCGACGAAATCCTCGATCGTCTTGGGATCGGTCAAATCGCGCTTCTGCGCGGTCGAGCTCATCAGCAGGTGATGGAGGACCAGCCAAGCGACGAGGTCGGTCTCGCGCTCGTCCAGGCCCATGCGCGGGCACAGGTTCTGCGCGACTTGGGCGCCCAGCACCGAATGGTCCCCGCCGCGTCCCTTGGCGATGTCGTGCAGCAGCACCGCGACATAGAGCGCGCGGCGCGAGCCGACCTTGTGAATCTCGCGCGTGGCGCGGGGATGGTCGTTTTCGAGCAGGCCGCGCTCGATCTGACTGAGCAGTCCGATCGCGCGGATCGTGTGTTCGTCGACGGTGTAGTGGTGGTACATGTCGAACTGCATCTGTGCGTTGACCCGCCCGAAATCGGGCACGAAGCGGCCGAACACGCCCGCCTCGTTCATCCAGCGCAAGGCGGTTTCGGGATCGTTGCGGCCCGCCAGCAGGTCGAGGAAGAGCGCGTTGGCGCATGTGTCGCTGCGCACCGAACCGTCGATATGCTTCGCGTCGCGGTCGATCTGGCGCAGCGTCTGGGGGTGGATTTCCAGCCCCTCCGCCTCGGCCAGCTGGAAGATTTCGATCAGACGCACCGGGTCATCCGCGAACCAGTCATCGCCCGGCGCACGGATGCGTCCGCCTTCGACCATGTAGCCCTTGAGCTTGCGCGGGCGCTGGGTCCAGCCGGCGAAGAAGCCGGTGCGCGTCGTCTTGCGCGCGAATTCGTCGTCGATATGGGCGAGAAAGATGCCGGTAAGCGTGCCGACCCGTTTCGCCTGCATGAAGTAATACTGCATGAATCGTTCGACCGCGCTCTTGCCCGGGCGCTCGGCGAAATTCATCGCGGCGGCGACCTCGCGCTGGAGATCGAAGGTCAGCCGGTCCTCCGCCCGCCCGGTGATAACATGCATGTGGCAACGCACCGCGAGCAGGAAGCCTTCCGCGCGCCGGAAGCTGCGATATTCCGATCGCGTGAACAGCCCGACATCGACCAGTTGCGAAGCCATTTCCACACGGTGCATGTACTTGCCGATCCAGTAGAGTGTCTGCAGGTCGCGCAGCCCGCCCTTGCCGTCCTTCACATTGGGTTCGACGACATAGCGCGAATCGCCCATGCGCTTGTGACGCTGGCTGCGCTCGGCCAGCTTGCGGGTGAGAAAATCGCGCTCGCTTCCCTTTGCGACCTCCTTCCAGAACCGCTCGCGCAGCTCTTCGTAAAGCGCGCCGTCGCCCCAGACGAGCCGCCCTTCGAGCAGGGCTGTGCGGATGGTCAGATCCTCGCGCGCATGGCGCATGGTGTCCGAGACGGTGCGGCTCGAATGGCCGACCTTGAGGCCGAGATCCCAGAGCAGGTAAAGCATCGCCTCGATCACCTGTTCGCACCAAGGCGCGCGGCGCGTGGGGGTGATGAAGGCGATGTCGACATCCGAATGGGGTGCCATCTCGGCCCGGCCGTAGCCTCCCACCGCAAGGATCGCGAGCCGTTCGCCGGAGGTGCGGTTCGCCGCCGGATAGACGTATCCGGTGACGTAATCGTGGATCACGCGCAGCAACTGGTCGATAAGAAAGGCATGGCCCGCAGCGCAATCGTGCCCGGCGGACGGTTTTTCGGCGAGGCGCCGGGCAAGTTCGGCGCGGCCCCGATCGAGCGCGCCGCGCAGCGCCTCGACCACCTGCGGGCGAGCCTCGCCGCCTTTCTCGTCGGCAAGCGCCGCGATCCGCTCGGCAAGCTCGCGGCGGTCGATGATGGCGCGCTGGCCGGGGACGCGCGGCGCGGTCACGGCGTCCCCGGCTGCTTGGCTGTGAAACGAGGTCGGGGCATAGCCCCTGATCTAGGCGGCGACCCGCTCGGCTGCAAACATCGTGCGCACGGTGCGCTTGTCGATCTTCTGCGTGCCGAGGCGGGGCAGGCTGTCGGCCGCGACCCAGATGTGCTCCTCGAGCGGAACCTTGAACGGAGCGATCCGGGTGAGCAGGAATTCGCGCAATTCGGCCGGGCTCACGGGATCGCGGCCTTCCTTGACGTTGAACACCGCCGCCGGGACTTCGCCGAAACGCTCGTCCGGGATGCCGAAGACCGAGCATTCCGCGATCGCGTCGTGTGCGTAGATCGCGTCCTCGACCTCGATGCAGGCAATGTTTTCGCCGCCGCGGATGATGATGTCCTTCTTGCGGTCGACGATGAAGACATAGCCGTCCTCGTCGAGGTAGCCGAGATCGCCGGTGCGGAAGAAGCCGTTATCGGTGAAGGCGGCCTTCGTCGCCTCCTCGTTCTTCCAGTAGCCGCGGAAATTGGCGACCGAACGGATGCAGATCTCGCCGATCTCGCCCTGGGGCAGTTCCTTGCCCGCTTCGTCGAGGATGCGAAGGTCCACCATCGGCACGCTTGCGCGGCCGGTCGAGCCGGGCTTGGCCAGATAGTTCTCGTTGAAATTGCCGCAGCCAACGCCGTTCGTTTCGGTGAGGCCGTAGCCCAAGAGCGGGAAGCCGCCGGGGAAGGCTTCTTTGATGCGCGTGACATGTTCGACCGGGCGCGGCGCACCGCCCGCGGCGAAGCTCTTGCACGCGGACAAGTCGAATTTCTCGCGGTCGGGATGGTTCGCGATCTCGTAGCTCATCAGCGGGACGCCGACGAAATAGGTCACCTTTTCCTCGGCCATCAGGCGCAGTGCCTCGCCCGCGTCCCATTTCGGCATCAGCACGAGCTTCCTCGCGATGGCGTAGGACTGGAGGAACAGCGGCACTTCGCCGGTGACGTGGAACAGCGGCACGGCGACGAGCGCGCAGGGCTGATCGGTCATCTGTTCGCCTTGGCTTTCGAGCAGGACCTTCGCCATCGCCGACTGGCTGACATAGCTCATCGCGCCGTGGACGACCCCGCGATGGTCGGACCACGCGCCCTTCGACTGGCCGGTCGAACCCGATGTGTAGAGGATGGTGGCGAGATCGTCCGGGCCGATCTGGCCTAGCATCGCCATGGCGACCGGGGTTTCGCCCTCGGCGGGGGCCTTCCACACGTTCGCAAGGCCTTCGGACGGCGCATTGCCGTGATCGAACAGGACGATCTTGGCGGGGTGATCGGTCCCTTCGAGCCGCTTGGCGCGGGCTTCGTCGGCGAGCACCAGCGAGCATTCGGCGAGGCGGATGCCATAGGCGAGTTCGTCGCCCGACCAGAAGCCGTTCAACAGCGTCGCGCAGCCGCCCGCCATGATCGTGCCCATGTAGGCGATGATCCAGTTCGCCGAATTGCGCGCGGCGATGCCGATCCGCTCGCCCTTTGCGATGCCGTGATCGCGCACTAGGCTTTCGGCAACGCAGGTCGCCGCCGCCCAGCTCTGGCCGAAGGTGAGCCGCACATCGCCATCGACGAGGAAGGGCACGTCCTTGTGTTCATTGCAGAAATGCGCGAAATAATGCGCCAGGCTCGGCGGTGCGCCGGCGAAGGCGGGCATGGTGACCCCGTCGCGCTCGAACGGCACGGTGGCGAAGGGCTGGCCGTCCTTGGTCAGCTCGGTGATGATTGCCTCGAGCGCATTGTCCAGCTGTGTGGGCATGTGCGAAAACCTCTCCTCTCGATCCCAGTCTCTTGCCGGCCGCCCATGCGGGGAGCGGGGCGCCGGCGCATCTCATGAGCACATGGTGCATTCGCCCCACGTGGCCCGGACGGGCTCTTCCATGGGACAACGCGCTGTGCCAAAGAGCCGCAGCGGGCGCGAGGCGCCCGGTGCGGCATAACATCTATTAAGAGGTTCCCTTGGTGCTGTCGATACTTGCCGCAAGCGGCGCAGCCGATCCGATCTACTGGTCCGATCTCGGCCTCATGCCCGGCATCCCGATCGGCCCCTTCACGCTGCGCTTCTATTCGCTGGCCTATCTGATCGGCGTGATCTTCGCCTATTGGCACCTGTCGAAGATGATCAGGCAGCCAGGCGCGCCGATGGCGCAGCGCCACGCGGACGACCTGTTCTTCTACTGCACGCTGGGCGTCATCATCGGCGGCAGGCTCGGCTATGCGGCGTTCTACACCGGGGGCGATACCGGCATCCCGTCCGCCTTCACCGATTTCTCGGGCGAGGGATTCGTCAGCTGGAAGCTGCTGCGGCTGTGGGACGGGGGCATGTCCTTCCACGGCGGCCTCGTCGGCGTCCTGGTCGCGATCGGCTTCGTGTCGTGGCGCGGCAAGCTCGATTTCCTGCGCGTGTGCGACTACATCGCGGTCAATGTGCCGATGGGCATGATGCTGGGCCGCCTCGCCAATTTCGTGAACGGCGAGCTGTGGGGCCGCGAGACCGACGTCGCCTGGGGGATGATTTTCCCCGGCGCTGGCGAAGTGGCGCGCCATCCTAGCCAGCTCTACCAGGCCGGGCTCGAGGGGCTCCTGCTGCTCGTCGTGCTGCTTGCGCTGTTCTGGAAGACGCGTGCGCGCTATCGCCGCGGGCTGCTGGTAGGCATTTTCACGCTGGGCATCGGGATCGCCCGCTTCGTTAACGAATTTTTCCGCGAACCCGACCCACAACTGGCGCTGCTGGCGCGCGAAACCGGACTGTCGATGGGGCAATGGCTGACGATACCGCTGATCGTGATTGGATTGATTGTCACGTTTTACGCCGTGACGAGGAAGCCGGTGGGAACCGCCAAGGCCAAGGATCCCCAGGCCACCTGAACGAAAGGGAGTGGCGCCCGCGGGGCCTGCTGCTGATCGAGCCTGACGGGAGCGAGACGCTCGCCGGGGACGAGGCGGCGCGGCGCGAGGCGCAAGCGCGAAAGCGTGCCGAAGCGGCCGAGTGCAGGGAGGCGGAGGAACAGGCCCGCACCCGTGCGGCAGCCGAGGCGAAGGCACGCAAGCAGGCCGAGGAGGAAGTTCGCCGACGGGCCGAGGCCGAGGCGAAGGCCCGGGCCGAAGCAGCCGAACGCGCGCGCCTCGAGGCTGAGGCGAGACGGCGCGCGCAAGTCGAGCGCAAGGCGAGGGAAGAAGCCGAGGCAAAGGCTCGCGCGGAAGCGGAGGAGCGCGCGCGAAAGCTTGCCGAGGAGAAGGCTCTCCGGGAGGCGGAGGAGAAGGCTCGCCGGGAGGCGGAGGAGAAAGCCCGCCGCGAGGCGGAGGAGAAGGCCCGCCGGGAGGCGGAGGAGAAGGCTCGCCGGGAGGCGGAGGAGAAAGCCCGGCGGGAGGCTGAGGAGAAGGCTCGCCGGGAGGCGGAGGAGAAAGCCCGCCGCGAGGCGGAGGAGAAGGCCCGCCGGGAGGCGGAGGAGAAGGCTCGCCGGGAGGCGGAGGAGAAAGCCCGGCGGGAGGCTGAGGAGAAGGCTCTCCGGGAGGCGGAGGAGAAAGCCCGCCGCGAGGCGGAGGAGAAGGCCCGCCGGGAGGCGGAGGAGAAAGCCCGCCGCGAGGCGGAGGAGAAGGCCCGGCGGGAGGCTGAGGAGAAGGCTCTCCGGGAGGCGGAGGAGAAAGCCCGCCGCGAGGCCGAGGCCAAGGCCCGCAAGGAGGCCGAGGAAAAGGCTCGCAAGGAAGCCGAAGAAAAAGCGCGCAGGGACGCCGAGGAAAGCGCGCGCAGGGCTGAGGAAGAGGAAAAGGCCCGCCTGCTTGCAGCGCAGGACGCCGCAAAGGATCTCGGCAAGACCTTCCGCCGGCTCATTCGCGAATCCGGGCCGATCAGCCTCGCGCAATACATGGGCGAGAGCAATGCGCGCTATTATGCCAGCCGCGACCCGCTCGGCGAGGATGCGGACTTCATCACCGCGCCCGAAATCAGCCAGATGTTCGGCGAACTCATCGGTCTGTGGCTCGCCGATGTCTGGGTCAAGATGGGCACCAAGAGGCAGCCCCATTATGTCGAGCTCGGCCCCGGCAGGGGCACTCTGGCGACCGACGCGCTGCGGGCAGCGAGGCGCTATGGGCTCGAACCGGAAATTCATTTCGTCGAGGGCAGTCCCGCCCTGCGCAGGATCCAGCGCGAGGCCTTCCCGGGCTGCACGCATCATGACGATCTTTCGACCCTGCCCGAGGATTGCCCGCTGCTGATCGTCGCCAACGAATTCTTCGACGCACTGCCGATCCACCAGCTCGTCCGCTCGGCGCAGGGCTGGCACGAACGCATGGTCGGGCTCGAAGGCGACGATCTCGTCTTCGTCGCCGGGGACAAACCGATGGACGCCGTCGTCCCGCCGAGCTGGGCTACCGCCGCGCAGGGAACGATGATCGAAACCAGCCCGGCCGCCGTGACCGTCATGGGCGAAATCGCGACCCGGCTGAAGGAACAGGGCGGCGCGGCGCTTGTCATCGATTACGGCGCGAAGGAGCTGCGCGCAGGCTCGACCCTGCAGGCGATCCGGGCGCATGAAAAGGTCGACGTGCTCAGCTCTCCGGGCGAGGCGGACCTCACCGCCCATGTCGATTTCGAACTGCTGCAGATGGTCGCCTCAAAGCATGGGGCCGATGTGATGGGTCTTCAGACACAGGGCGAATGGCTTCGCCAGCTCGGCATCGACACGCGGTTGGAGGCGCTCCAGCGCAAGAACCCGGCCGAGGCCGAAGTGCTCGCGCGGCAGCATGCCCGGCTGACCGCCGATGATCAGATGGGGCTGCTGTTCAAGGTCATGGGGGTGTGCGGGCGGCGCTGGCCGTTCGGGGCGGGCTTCGACTGAGGCGGCCGCTTCGTGCTATGACCCCGCCCGTGATCCTTCGCCTCGTCCTCTTCGCCCTCGTGCTGGCCGCCCCGGCGAGCGCCGCCGACCCCATTGCCGGGCGGTGGGTGACCGAAGAAGAAGACGCGATCATCGAGGTCGGCGCGTGCGGCAAGTCCACCTGCGGCCGGATCACGCGGTTTCTCGTCCCGCCGCCCGATGGGCTCAGCCAGCGCGACATCAACAATCCCGATCCCCAGCTGCGCCGGCGAAAGCTGCTCGGCCTGCCGGTGCTATATGGCTTCGACGAGGAGGCGGACCTCTGGCGCGGGCGGATCTATGATCCGAAAAGCGGCAAGAGCTATCGCTCGGTCATCCGCCGCACGGGGATTGACCGGCTCGAAGTGAAGGGCTGCGTCGCTTTCATCTGCCAGACGCAGGTCTGGAAGCGCGCGCGCTAGAGGCCGATCTCCCGCGCCAGCCAGCGTGCGGCTTCGGCGGGGCTGACCTTCTCCTCGTCCTTGCGATCGACCATGTAATTGGCGCGGCGCATCGCCTCGACATCGATCGCGCCGATGAGCGGTTCCAGCGCCGCCTTGAGCCGGTCGTCGCCGGCAACGCGGGGGGAGAGCATCAGCATCGCGTCATAGGAAGGCAGCGCCTCCTTCGGATCTTCGAGCACGACGAGATTATAGGCCGCGATCCGCCCGTCCGAGGTATAGGCACTGATCGCGTCGGCCTCGCCCGAGACGAGCGCATTGTACATGAAGGTGGGCGAGAAATTGCGGGTTTCGCCAAAGCGCATGCCATAGGCCTCGCGCACCGCGACCCATTCGGGCCGCTCGAAGAATTCGGGATCGCCGCCCACTGTCAGGCGCGGCGCGACCGGGGCGAGATCGGCCAGCGTTTCGACGCCGAGTTCCTCCGCCCGGTCGCGGCGCATGGCGAAGGCATAGGCGTTCTCGAACCCGAGCCGGCCCAGCACGAGCACGCCGTTCGTTTCCATGTCCCACGTCTTGATCTGCTCGTACATTGCATCGCGCGGCGCGCTGTCGGTGCGTTTCATCTCGTTGGTCCAGATCGTGCCGGTGTAATCGATCGAGATGTCAATGTCGGAACTCGCGACCGCGCTATGGACGACCGCCGAACCCAGTCCGTCGCGATATTCGACGCTGTATCCCGCTTTTTCGAGCTGTGCGCCGACCAGCTTGGAGAGAATATATTGCTCGGAAAACTGCTTGGCCGCGATCACGACCGTGTCCTTGTCGTCGCCCGCGTTCTGGTATGCCAGCGCGCCCGCCACCCCCAGCGCCACCGCGACAAGGCCGCTCGCCCACATCCAGCGCCGCCGGGTCGCGAGGCCCGTCTCGATCAGGCCGAGCAGGCTGTCGGCGACCAGCGCCAGCCCCGCGCTCGCGACGCACCCGGCAAGGACTAGCGCCCAGTTCTGGGTCTGCAGGCCCGCAAAGATCGGATCGCCCAGGCTCGGCTGGCCTATCGTCGTCGAAAGCGTTGCGGCGCCTATCGTCCACACGCTTGCGGTGCGGATGCCGGCCATGATGAAGGGCGCTGACAGCGGTGCTTCGACCAGCGCCAGCTTCTGCCACGAAGTCATGCCGACGCCGTCCGCTGCCTCGAGCACGCCGGGGTCGAGATTGGCCTGCGCGGTGACGGCGTTCCTCAGGATCGGCAGCAGGGCGTAAAGCGCGAGCGCAAGCAGGGCCGGCAGAAAGCCCAGCGTCGGCAGGTCCTCCCCGAACACGGCGCGCAAGGAGAGCAGGATCGGGAAGAACAGCGCCAGCAGCGCCAGCGCCGGGATGGTCTGGACGAGGCTTGCGAAACCCAGCGCGATTCGCGCCACCGCGCGCGACCGGCTCGCCCAGACCGCGAGCGGCAGCGCGACCGCTATGCCGAGCCCGATCGCGGAGGCCGCGAGCACGACATGGGCGGCGAGCTTGTCGCCGAGGCCGAGCAGGATGCCCCCGAACCCGTCCACTATCCGCGCTCCATCCGGGCAAGCTTTTCCGCCTGTTCGCGCGGGACCGCGACGAGGCCCTGCGCGATCTCTCCGCCCTCTCCGGCAAGCAGCGCATGCGGGCTCTCGTCGGCAACGATCCGGCCTGCATCCATCACCAGCACGCGGTCCGACAGGAGGAGCGCCTCGGCCATGTCATGCGTGACCATGACCGTGGTGAGGCCGAACCTGTCGTGCAGACCCCGAACCGTATCGCCCAGCGCATCGCGGGTGATCGGATCGAGCGCTCCGAACGGTTCGTCCATCAGCAGCAATTCCGGATCGCCGGCCAGCGCCCGTGCCACGCCGACCCGCTGGCGCTGGCCGCCTGAAAGCTCGTCGGGCATGCGCTCGGCCATGTCGGCATCGAGTTCGACCAGACCGAGCAATTCGGCGATCCGCTGTTCGGACAGGCTTTCCCCGGCAAGACGCGGGCCGATCGCGATGTTCTCGCCTACCCGCATGTGCGGAAAAAGGCCGATGCCCTGGAAGACATAGCCGATCCGGCGGCGCAGGGTAGCGGGCTTCGCCTCGGCGACATCCTCGCCGGCGAACAGGACCCGGCCCGCGCTCGGTTCGACCAGCGTGTTGACCGTCTTGAGCAGGGTCGACTTGCCCGAACCCGATGCGCCCACCAGGGCGACGAAGCTGCCCGCCGCGACCTCTAGGCTGACCCCGCCGACCGCGACGACTTCGCCCGCGTCGCCATAACGGCGCTCGACACGCTCGAAAGTCAGCAGCGCGCCGCCGCGCCGGGATGGTGTTTCGTGCATGCGCGTGAACCTAGCCCGCGCTCTCGTCGTCGGCGGCTTCGTCTTCGTCGTTCGCGGCCGTCTCGGGCGGGAGATAACTCACGCGGCGCAGCTGGATCGCCCGACCGTCTGCATCGCGCGCGCGCATCGTCCCGTCATCCTCCAGACCCAGCGTCTCCCAGCATGCCCCGGGCCGGTCCTGCGTCGCCGGAGTGAAGCACAGCAGCCCGTCCTCGCTGCGCCGCCATTTCCCCTCCTGGAGGAATTCACCGTTGCGATAGTCGCGATAGGTGCCGTCGGCATCGAACTGGGTGGTGTAGACCGATCCGTCCCTGCCGATCGTCAGCCAGCCCGTCTCGGCCATGGCGAGGCGTTCGGGGGATTTTTCCTCGGCCTCGGGTTCGCTCGGGGTTTCGGCGCTCTCCCCGCTGCCCGTTGCGGTCGCGGCAGGAGAGAGCACCTCGGCGCCATCGCAGGCGGCAAGGAGAAGCGGGGCGAGCCACAGAAGACGTCTAGGGCGTAACACGCGAACGAGCCTAGAGCCGAAGCGCGCTAACGCCAAGTCCGCGCCGGGCTTTAGCGTGCGATCTGTTCGAGCGGGACGGCGATCCGCGCGCGCAGCCCCTCTGGCCGCCATTCCTGCGTCATCGTCCCGCCGAGCTGGCGTTCGACCGCCATCTTCATCAACCGCGAGCCGAAGCCTTCGTCCGCCGGCGGGCGGGTTTCGGGCCCGCCGCTTTCGGCCCATTCGATCACGACGCGGTGGTCTTCTGTCTTGAGATGGATCGTCACCCGCCCGCTTTCGCTGCCGAGCGCTCCGTATTTGGCCGAATTCGTCGCCAGTTCGTGAAAGGCGAGCGCGAGCGGGGTCGCCGCACGGCGGCCGGGTTCGATCGTCTCGCCGTTGATGATCACCGCATCCGAACCCGGAACGCCATAGGGCGCCATCAGGACGCGCAGCAGCTCGGCAAGGTCGCTTGCCCGGCTCTCGCCCAGCTGTAGCGCGTAATCATGTGCCCGCGACAGCGCGTGGATGTGGGCGGTCAGCACATCGGCGAATTCGCGATGCGTCGCAGCCCCGCGCGCGTGAAGCGAGATCAGTCCGACGATCACCGAGAAAATGTTCTTGATCCGGTGCGCAAGCTCCCCTGCGAGCAATTCGCGCTCCTCGGAAATGCGGTGCGTGTCGTCGATATCGGTGATCGTCCCGAACCATCGCGCACTTGCCGGGTCGCTCGAGGAGGGCACCGCGCGGCTCAGCACCCAGCGATAGCTTCCGTCGGCCACGCGCAGACGCCATTCGTCCTCGAACAGCGCGGCGCTTTCCATCGCCTCGCGCAATTTCCTCAGGCTGGATTCGTAATCCTCCGGGTGGATCACCGCACGCCAGTCCTCGACATTTAGCGGGGCGGGGTTGCCGGTGACCTCGCTGAAACGCGCGTTGAAATAGTCGAACTGCATGCCGGGCGAAGAGGACCAGGCGATATCGGGGACCGAATCGAGCACGAATTGCAGCCGGTCGGCGCTGGCCTGGATCTCCGCCACGTTGCGGCGCGCCTGGCGGTGGGTCTCGACCCGCCGCTTGACCGCCGCAGCGAGCACGAGGAGCCCCTCGCGCTGCATTTCGGTGAGCCCGCCGGGCCGCGGCTCGCTGTCGGTCACGCACAGCGCGCCGAGCGGGGCGCCCTCGGCCGAGACCAGCGGCACGCCGGCATAGAACCTGAGATGCCGTTCGCCCGCCACCGCGTCGAAGTCGGCAAAGCGTTCGTCTCCGCTCGCATCAGGCACTTCGAGGATGTCGCCGCCTTCCATCGTGTACGCGCATATGCTGGTCGAGCGCGGTGTGTGGTCGGTGTCCCATCCAGTGCGGGCGACGAAATATTGCCGTTCGGCCTCGACGATGCTGACCGCGGCCTGTCCGGTGCCGCAAAGATGCGCGGCGAAATGGGAAAGGCGCGCGAGTTCGGGATCGCCGTCGAGCGTGTCGAATTCGAAGCTCGCAAGGACGACGAGCCGCTGATCCTCGCTGCAATAATCGCGCGCGGGCGGTGTGCCGTTCGGCCAGGGGGAAGGCTCGGGATGGGTCAGGTGCTTATCCTTCGCGGCAGGGCGCCTCGAATGGCTGCCATACAACAAGCCCGCCGCCCGTCAAAACAAGCGCGCTGCGTCCACAAGCCCCCTGCCAGCGGCGCTTCGCAGCGCCGCGGTTTGCCTTTCCCCGGCGCGTTGCTATGCGCCGTGGGAGAGGAAGGAACAGCGCTGCAAGGCGCACCTTCGAGAGACACCTGAGGATTTCCATGCGAGCCACCCCCGAATTCGATTTCCAGCTCGGCGAAGCGGCCGAGATGATCCGCGACACGACCGCGCGTTTCGCCGATGAACAGATCGCGCCGCTGGCCGAACGCACCGACCGCGAGGACCGCTTCCCGCGCGAATTGTGGCAGCCCATGGGCGAGCTTGGCCTCCACGGCATCACCGTCGAGGAGGAATGGGGCGGGCTCGGGCTCGGCTATCTCGAACACGTCATCGCTGTCGAGGAAGTGAGCCGGGCGAGCGCCAGCGTCGGCCTGTCCTACGGCGCCCATTCCAACCTGTGCCTCAACCAGATTCGCCGCTGGGGCAATGACGAACAGAAGGCGAAATACCTGCCCGGCCTCATTTCGGGCGAGCATGTCGGCAGCCTTGCCATGTCGGAGGCGGGCGCGGGGTCGGACGTCGTTTCGATGAAGCTGAAGGCCGAGGCGGTTCAGGGCGGATACGTCCTGAACGGCACCAAGTTCTGGATCACCAACGCGCCCGAGGCCGACACGCTGGTCGTCTATGCCAAGACCGACAGCGAAGCGGGATCGCGCGGCATCACCGCCTTCCTGATCGAAAAGGGCGACGAAGGCTTTTCGATCGGCCAGAAGATCGAAAAAGTCGGCATGAAGGGCTCACCCACCGCGGAATTGGTGTTCGACGATTGCCACGTGCCCGAAGACCGCGTGATGGGCCCGGTCAATGGCGGCGTCGGCGTGCTGATGAGCGGTCTCGATTACGAGCGCGTCGTACTCGCCGGGTTGCAACTGGGCATCATGCAGGCGTGCCTCGACACGGTCATTCCCTACCTTCGCGAGAGGAAGCAGTTCGGAAAGCCCATCGGATCTTTCCAGATCATGCAGGCCAAGGTCGCCGACATGTATGTCGCGCTGCAATCGGCCCGCGCCTACACCTATGCCGTGGCGAAGGCCTGCGATGCCGACCGCACCACCCGCTTCGATGCGGCGGGCGCGATCCTGCTCGCAAGCGAAAACGCCTTTCGCGTCGCGGCGGAAAGCGTGCAGGCTCTGGGCGGGGCGGGCTACACCACCGACTGGCCGGTTGAACGCTACATGAGGGACGCGAAACTGCTCGACATCGGCGCGGGGACCAACGAGATCCGCCGCATGCTGATCGGGCGCGAACTGATCGGTGCTGCGCATTGAGCGAAACCCTTCTCGCCGTCCTCCAGTATTATGGTGCCGGCGCGGGGCTCGTCGCCGCCTTCATCGTCTCGCTCAATCTCGGCACGCGGCCCACGGGCTGGGGTTTCGTGATCTTCGTCACCTCCTCGATCGCGCTGATCGCCTGGGGCTTCATGAACGAGGAGGGGCAGGGGATCGGCTGGCAGAACATTGGCCTCCTCGCGATCAACCTCGTCGGGGTCTATCGCTATCTCTTCGCCGCAGGCGATGACGACAAGGAACCGGAAGAAACGACCGCATGACCGCACCCGTCCTGACCTCGAAACTCGACCGCGAAGCGCCCGATGCGAAGGCGCGCTTCGAGCATAACAGGGCGCTCGCCGAGGAATTGCGCGCGCGGGTCGCCGAGGCCGCGCTCGGCGGGCCGGAGCGCAGCCGCGAGCGCCATGTCGGGCGGGGCAAGCTGCTCCCCCGCGAGCGCGTCGAACGGCTGCTCGATCCCGGCTCGCCCTTTCTCGAGATCGGACAATTGGCCGCGAACGGCATGTATGAAGGCGACGTCAGCGCTGCCTCGATCATCTGCGGCATCGGACGCGTGTCGGGGCGGCAGTGCATGATCGTCTGCAATGATGCGACCGTTAAGGGCGGCACCTATTACCCGATGACGGTCAAGAAGCACCTGCGCGCGCAGGAAATCGCGCAGGACAATCGACTGCCCTGCATCTATCTGGTGGACTCCGGCGGGGCGAACCTGCCGCATCAGGCCGAGGTGTTCCCGGATCGCGATCACTTTGGGCGGATTTTCTTCAATCAGGCGAACATGAGCGCACTCGGCATCCCGCAGATCGCCTGCGTCATGGGTAGCTGCACTGCCGGGGGCGCCTATGTCCCGGCGATGAGCGACGAGACGGTGATCGTGCGCAATCAGGGCACGATCTTCCTCGCCGGGCCACCCCTGGTGAAGGCCGCGACGGGCGAGGAAATCAGCGCCGAGGACCTTGGCGGGGGCGATCTCCACGCCAAGAAATCGGGCGTTGTCGATCACCTTGCCGAGAATGACGAGCATGCGCTCACCATCGTGCGCGATATCGTCAGCCACCTCGGCGCGAACACCGCAGCGGCGAGCGACGTGGCCCTCAAGGACCCGCGCCCGCCCAAGTTCGACGCCGAGGATCTCTACGCTCTCGTCCCCGACGACGTGCGCGCGCCCTATGATGTGCACGAGGTCATCGCCCGGCTGGTCGACGGCAGCGAATTCCACGAATTCAAGCAGCATTATGGCGCGACGCTGGTCTGCGGCTTTGCCCACATCTGGGGGATGCCCGTCGCGATCCTTGCCAACAATGGCGTGCTGTTCTCCGAAAGCGCGCAGAAGGGCGCGCATTTCATCGAGCTCGCCTGCCAGCGCCGCATTCCGCTGCTGTTCCTCCAGAACATCTCGGGCTTCATGGTCGGCGGCAAATACGAGGCGGAGGGCATCGCCAAGCATGGCGCGAAGCTCGTCACTGCGGTCGCCACCGGCACCGTGCCCAAGGTCACCGTCGTGATCGGCGGAAGCTTTGGTGCGGGCAATTACGGCATGTGCGGGCGCGCCTATTCCCCGCGCTTCCTGTTCACCTGGCCGAATGCGCGCATCAGCGTGATGGGCGGGGAACAGGCCGCGTCCGTCCTCGCCACCGTCCACCGCGACGCGGACAAGTGGGACGAACGCGAAGCCGAGGCGTTCAAGGCGCCGATCCGCCAGAAATACGAGGACGAGGGCAACCCCTACTACGCCACTGCCCGCCTGTGGGACGACGGCGTGGTGGACCCCGTGCAGACCCGCGACGTGCTTGGCCTTGCATTTGCCGCCTGCCTCGAAGCGCCGATCCCGGAACGCCCGCAATTCGGCGTTTTCCGCATGTAGCGCGCCCCGCTTTTTCCCGCTTGCCCTCGCCCCTTGGCAAGCGCAGGAAGCGGCAAGCGGGAGGGACGCTCGATGCAGTGGAGCGGCGTAAAGGGCGTGGTCGAAATCCGGTCGGAGCGTGACCTCAGCAAGCGCATCGGGGAGCTGGACCCCGCCACCAGCCCTTTCGGCGTGCTGTCGCGCGGCGGGAGGCATTTCATCCAGGTCGCGGCCGAGGGCGGCGGCTTCGTCATCGAGAAGCGCGAGGGCGGCGAGGACAGCCATGTCCACGCCCGGCGCACCGGCGGTCGTCCATCGCCGAAACCGCCGAGACCCGGTTTCTTCAAGCGCCTGCTGGGCGGGGGCCGAGGCAAGCGCGATGCCGACACCTTCACTCTTGGCGAGGTCGAGGCGGTCCTGTTGGCCTGGTACGAAAACCGCCCGGATCCCGATTTCCTCCGCTGGGATTCCGGCCCCTCCTGAAACCCCGACGCTTTCCCTTGCGTAACTTACCCAGGTTAGGCCAAAAGAACCGCTCTGGGAGGGATCTTTGCTGCATCAACCGGTCGAGGCGGGGCACATGCCGCGCAAGCCCACACTGCTTTCACGCATCGTGCGCCGCATCATCATCTGGATCTATGCCTGGAAAGGCTGGAAGATCGAGGGATCGCTGCCGAAGCATCTCAAGAAATACGTGATCGCGGGTGCGCCGCACACGTCGAACTGGGATTTCGTCTTCTTCGCCGGGGCGACGCACAAGGAAAACATCCTCCCGAACTTCATGGGGAAGCACACCCTGTTCACCGGCGTGATGCGCAATTTCATGCTCGACATGGGAGGCATCCCGGTCGATCGCACGAAAAAGGCGAACGCGACCCAGCAGGTGGCCGAGGAATTCGCCCGCCGCGAGGAACTCGCGCTGGTGATCGCCTGCGAAGGCACGCGCAAGACCGACGGGCGCTGGAGGTCGGGCTTCTACCATATCGCGCAGGCCTCCGGCGTGCCGATCGTGCCCGCTTATGCCGATAACGAGAACATGGTGATCGGCTTTGGCCCGCCGCTCGTCCCGACCGGCAATTATGGCGAGGACCTTCTGAAGCTGGCCGAGTGGTTTCGTTCGAAGCTGCCTGATTACGAAAGATTCAAGGTGCTCGAGGCGCAGGCCCGGGCGATCATCGAGGGACGCAACGATGTTTGAGGCATTGCTGGTCAATGCAGCCCTGCTGCTGGCGCTGGTGCTGGTGCAATGGGCGATCTCGGTGAAGATCGACGACGTGTCGTTCATCGACGCGTTCTGGGGCGCGGGGATGGGCGTGCTGGCAATCGCGAGCTGGCTCCAGCTGGGCGAACCGGGCGCGCTCGCCACGCTGCTGATGGTGATGACCGGGGCGTGGGGCTTTCGCCTCGGCGGATACCTGTTCCTGCGCTGGCGCCGCGAAGGCGAAGACAAGCGCTACAAGAAGATACTCAAGAAGGACCGCGAGAAAGGCAATTTCGCGATCGCTGCGCTAACCAAAGTGTGGCTGATGCAGGCGGTGCTGCTGTTCATGGTGTCGAGCCCGGCGCAGGTCGGCATCCTCGCGAGCGCGCCTGCCGCGCCGCTCACATGGCTCACCTGGCTGGGCGTTGCGATCTACCTTGTCGGCATTTTCTTCGAATGGGTCGGCGACTGGCAGTTGACGCGGTTCAAGGCGGAACCGGCGAACGAAGGACAGGTGCTCGACAGCGGGTTGTGGCGCTACACCCGTCACCCCAATTATTTCGGGGATTTCGCGGCGTGGTGGGGGATCTGGCTGGTCTGCGCGAGCGTCGGCTGGGGCTATGCGGCAGCGACCGTGATCGGGCCGCTCTTTCTCAGCTTCACGCTGACGAAATGGTCGGGCGTCACCCTGCTCGAAAAGGGCATGGACCGTTCGAAAGGCGACAAATACGCCGATTACAAGCGCCGGACCTCGGCCTTCTTCCCGCTGCCGCCCAAATCGGCAGGGGAGGCGCGGGCGAGCGGTTGACCGGCGCTTTTGCCGATCGCTGCGACGGGCAAAATTTACCGCCCTGCCTTTAAGCTGCCGCTTGCCTGACCTATGTCGGGAAAAGTTCATCGAAGGCGCGAGGCGATAATGGCACTCTCACCGCAGGACCGCGAGGCGGAACGGCAGCGGATTGCGCGCATGGTGCTTGATCTCGTCAAGCAGCGCGGGACCGAGATTCCCTATCAGACCGCGGTCGCCGAAAGCGGCCTGACCCGCGCCCGCTTCGAACAATTGTTCGAGGATTACGACGATCTGTTCGATGCGATCGCGCAGATTTGGCTGCGCCGACATATCGAAGTGATGGAGGAGGTGCTGGGCGCCGACCTTCCCCCTCCGCGCAAGATGTACGAATTCTTCCGGCGCCGCTTCGTCATCAGCCGCGAGCGTTTCCGAGACGACCCCGAATATTTCACCATCGTTTGCGAGATGGGCGCGGCCAATTTCGAAAAGGTCCGCTCCTATGTCGACCTTGCCGACCATTACCTGTGCGAGCTGATCGTCCAGGCGCAGGCGGATGGCTATTTCGCGGGGCTTTCGATCGATGAGGCGCTGTCGCTCATCAACCAGATGGTCTCACCCTACACGCTGCCCGAATCGCTGATCTATCTCGGCGAGAAGCTGACCGAGGACAAGCTCGCGCGGATCGTCGACACGGTGTTCATCGGCCTTTCGGGCGAGACCGGCGGCGCGGCGCGCGGGGTCAACGCGTTGCGGGTGGCGGGCTAAGGCCCGCCGTTCAGCGCGGCGGGCGGCGAAAGCGCACCACGTTGCGCGGCAGGCGTCCGGGGGCGGCGCGCAGGCGCCTTTCATCGAGCGCGTAGCGCAGGCTCGCTGCGACCATCACCGCCGACACGCCGAGGATCAGTCCAGCCCAGACCCAGTGCGGCAGGCCCAACGCGGCCTCGATCTGGCCGGTATCGGACAGCATCGCGCGTCCGGCGATCACGGTGCGTTCGGTGAACAGGTAATCGAAATCGCGCAGCATGCTCATCGCGCCGAGCACGCCGAGGAATTGCAACGTGAAGCGCACGAAACCGGCTGGCGCGCGCCATGCGATGAGGCCCAGCAGCGCCGCGACCAGCGGGAGGACGATCACGCCGACCGTCGATCGGACATAGATCGCGACCGAGAGCACGATCGCCCCGGCGGTCAGCCAGAGCGCCGGGCGCCAGATGCGTGCGTGGGCGCTCGCCACGATCAGGACCGCGCCCGCGAGGCTCGGCGCGAGCGGTCCCCCCGCTGCGATCGCGGCATGGGTCAGGCGCGAGGCGTCGTTCGCAACGAGGCTTTCGGCGACGCCCGATCCGTTGGCATAGATGACGAGCCGCTCGAAATCCTGTCCGAACAGGACCGCGGTGAGGCCGTGGCCCATTTCGTGAAACCATGTCGTGAGGATGACGAAGGGATAGATGAGATAGGTGCCGAAGGGCAGCGCGGGCAGCGCGATCACGACGATCACCGCGAGAAACAGGCGGCCCACCATTTCGGCCTGGCTGCCGGGCTGGACGAGCGAGCGCATGCGTCAGATCCCGATCGGCGTGCTGTCATCGGCCTCGCTTGCGCCTGCTTCGGCCTTCTTCGGTCGCTTTGTTCGCGGGGCCCTGCCGTCGGGCCCGACGCGCGGGCCGTATCGCGCCCGCGCCTCGGCCGTCTGGGCGCGCTGTTCCTGCAGGATCGACCAGGTCGCAAGGAACAGCCCGGCGACCAGCGGGCCGAGCACGATGCCCGAAAAGCCCGTCAGGCTGATCCCGCCGAGCGTCGTGATGAGCACGATCCAGTCGGGAATGCCCGTGTCCCGGCCGACCAGGATCGGACGCAGCACGTTGTCGGCGGAACTGACGATGACGAAGCCGGAAAACAGCACCAGCAGGCCCTGCCAGAGGCTCCCGTCGAACAGCAGCCAGACGCCTACCGGGCCCCAGACGACGACGGTACCGACCACCGGGATGAGCGAGAATATCGCCGTGATCACGCCCAGCAGCAGGGCCGAGGGCACGCCCGCGATGACGAAGGTGAGCCCGGCGAGCGTTCCCTGGACGATGCCGACCACGACCGATCCCTTGATCGTGGCGCGCACGATGCCGAGGAAACGGTCCGCCAGCCGGTCGGCGATGTCGCGCTTGACGGGGGCGGAATGGAGGATCGTCTCCCCGATCCGCGTCCCGTCGCGCAGCAGGAAGAAGATCACGTAAAGCGCAAGGGCGAAGGACAGCATGAAACTGAGTGCGCCGCCCCCGATCGAGACCGCCTGCTGTGCGATGAAGCCCGCGCTTTCGCCGAGCACCGCCTGGAGCCGTTCCTGCACCGCCGCGAGATTGGTCCAGCCACGCTCGTCCACCGCTTCGCGAAGCGTTTCGGGCAGCATGCCGTAGACCCAGTCGAAGGTCTGCGCGAGATCGATCGGCTGTTCCTGCAGCCGCGCGATGAGGCCGAGCGCCTGCTCGACGACCATCGAGCCGATCCACAGGGCCGGAACGAGCACCGCGAAAAAGATGATCAGAAGCGAAAGCGAGGCGGCCATGTTGCGTCGGCCTCGCGTGACTTTGAGCGACCAGCGATAGAGCGGCTGGAACATGATAGCGGCGAGCGCGGCCCACAGCAGCGGGGTCGCAAAGGGCCATGCGATCACCGTCAGCATGATCGTGACCCCGGCGAGGATCAGCAGGAAGCTCGCCTGTTCGAGATCGAGAGTGGGGCGTGGCTCGCTCGGCATGGGGGTGATGTCGCCCCTTATGGCGCGCAGATCAAGCGCGGCGATACGCCCCGGGCAGCGCGCCCGTCAGACATCGAGGTTCGCCACGTTCAGCGCATTGTCCTGGATGAATTCGCGGCGCGGCTCGACGATGTCGCCCATCAGGCGGGTGAAGATCTCGTCGGTGACGTCGGCGTCCTCGACCTTGACCTGCAGGAGCGCGCGGTTTTCCGGGTCGAGCGTGGTTTCCCAGAGCTGTTCGGCGTTCATTTCGCCAAGGCCCTTGTAACGCTGCACCGAAAGCCCCTTGCGCCCGGCGGCGAGGATCGCGTCGAGCAGCTGGGTCGGGCGGTTGATCGCATCGTCCGCGTCGCGGGTCAGTTCCTCGACCCCTGCATCATCGGTGGGGACATCGTCGGTCGGTGCTTCCTCGTTACCGCCCGCATCGCCCGCCTTCACCAGCCGCACCGGCGCGGCATAGGTTTCCGCCTGCGCCATGGCGAGTGCGTGGAGCTTGTGCGCTTCGGTGCTGGAGAGGAAACGGCCGTCGACTTCGTGCACGTCGGTGACCCCGCGCCAAAGGCGCAAGAACTGGACCTTGCCGTCCTCGATCATGCGCGCGGACCACGTCGTATCGGGATCGCTGGCCTGCAGGCGCTTTGCGGTTGCCTGCAGCTTGTCCTCGCGCGCGCTATCGGAAAGCTGCGGGTCAAGCGCGCCCGACAGCGCCATCTGTTCGACCAGCGCCGGATCGTAGCGGCGCGGCACGAAGGCCATCAGGTTGCGCAGCCGCAGCGCATGTTCGACCAGCTGGCGCAGATCCTCACCGGAACGCGCTCCGCCGACTGTTTCGAGCACGCGGCCATGCAGGCCCCCATCGACGAGATAGCGGTCAAGTGCCCCCTGGTCCTTGAGGTAGACCTCGCTCCTGCCCTTGGCGACCTTGTAGAGCGGCGGCTGGGCGATGAAGAGGTGCCCGGCCTTGATGATCTCGGGCATCTGGCGGTGGAAGAAGGTGAGCAGCAATGTACGGATATGCGCGCCGTCCACGTCGGCGTCGGTCATGATGACGATCTTGTGATAGCGCAGCTTTTCAAGGTCGAATTCATCCCGGATGCCGGTCCCCATCGCCTGGATCAGCGTGCCGACCTCCTTCGACGAGATGATCCGGTCGAACCGGGCGCGTTCCACGTTCAGGATCTTGCCCTTCAAGGGCAGGATCGCCTGCGTCTTGCGGTCGCGGCCCTGCTTGGCCGAGCCACCGGCCGAATCGCCCTCGACCAGGAACAGTTCGGCCTTGGTCGCGTCGCGCTCCTGGCAATCGGCGAGCTTGCCCGGCAGGCTCGCGACGCTCATCGCGCCCTTGCGGCTCATCTCGCGCGCGCGCCTCGCGGCCTCGCGCGCGGCGGCGGCATCGATGATCTTCTGGATGATCGCCTTGGCGTCAGCCGGGTTCTCTTCCAGCCATTCGGTCATCTTCTCGCCCATGAGAGATTCCAGCGGCTGGCGGACTTCGGAGGAAACCAGCTTGTCCTTGGTCTGGCTGCCGAACTTGGGATCGGGCAGTTTCACGCTGACGATGGCGGTCAGGCCTTCGCGCATGTCCTCGCCCGTCAGGCTGACCTTCTCCTTCTTCAGCAGCCCTTCGCGGTCGGCGTAATTGTTGAGCGTGCGGGTCAGCGCGGCGCGGAAGGCGGCAAGGTGCGTGCCCCCGTCGCGCTGCGGGATGTTGTTGGTGAAGGTGAGGACGTTCTCGTAATAGCTGTCGTTCCACTGCAGCGCGACATCGATGCCGATGCCGTCCTTGTCGGCCGACACCGCGATCGGTTCGGGCACGAGCGGTTGCTTGTTGCGGTCGAGATATTTCACGAAGGCCGCGATCCCGCCTTCGTAGAACAGGTCGTGTTCGAGCACCTCTTCGTGGCGCCGGTCGCGCAGCAGGATGCGCACGCCCGAATTGAGGAAGGCGAGTTCGCGGTAGCGGTGTTCGAGCTTGTCGAAATCGAACTCGGTGACGTTCTTGAAGGTATCGCCCGATGCCTTGAAGGTGACGCGGGTGCCTTTTTTCAGGCCGTTGTCATCGCCGTTGCTGTCGACCGGCGGAGCATCGCCGCGCACTTCGAGCGAATTGACGGCATTGCCGTGCTCGAAGCGCATCCAGTGTTCCTTGCCGTCCCGCCAGATGACGAGTTCGAGCCATTCGGAAAGCGCGTTGACCACCGACACGCCGACGCCGTGAAGGCCGCCGGAGACCTTGTAGGCGTTGTCGTCCGAGGTGTTTTCGAACTTTCCGCCCGCGTGCAGCTGGGTCATGATGACCTCGGCCGCCGAGACGCCTTCTTCCTTGTGCATGTCGACGGGAATGCCGCGACCGTTGTCCTCGACGCTGACGCTGCCGTCCGGGTTGAGTTCGATCAGCACGAGGTCGCAATGCCCGGCCAGCGCCTCGTCGATGGCGTTGTCGGAAACCTCGAAAACCATGTGGTGCAGGCCCGATCCGTCATCGGTGTCGCCGATATACATGCCGGGACGCTTGCGCACGGCGTCTAGACCCTTGAGGACCTTGATCGAATCCGCCCCGTATTCGCCGTTCTGGCGGGGTTTTTCTGGTGCGGCGGGGGGTGTTTCAGGTGTGTTTTCGTCCATGCCGATTATATAGGCGCTGGACGGGGGAAACCCAAACCTTTGCGCCGTTTCGGCGAAGTCTTTTCCACCGCCTGGCGGCAGGCTTCACAGCCCCTTGCGAAAGCGCACCTCGCCTTTCCACACGGCGCCATGGAAACCAGGCGCGATCATCGCGCGCGTCGCCTCGTCGAACTGGGTCGCGTGGCACTGCGCGGCCTTGCCTGCAGCAGCCAGGTCCGTGTCTTCATAGCGATGGCTCACGGGCGCGAGATCGGGCGAGGTCAGCGACCATCCCTGCGCGGCGAGTTGTGGAGGAAGCGGCGCGTTGACGAGCGCGGGATAAAGCAGCGCGGGTCGCGTGTCGGCGCTAAGCGACTGGAGATGCTGCGTGACGAGCGCGCTCACCATGCGGTGATCGCCGTGACCATAGCCGCCGTCCGGCCCCCAGGTGATGATTGTATCGGGCCGGGCGGCGCGCAGGACGGCGGAAAACTGGTCTGCGAAGCGCTCCGCCGGGCTACCTTGCGCGCGCGGCCTGTCGGTCAGCGTGCCGTCACCGATATCGTCGAGAAAGCGGATCCGCGCGCCCAGGGCTGTGCCCGCGCATTCGGCCTCGGCACGGCGCGCCCGGCCAAGCCCCTCGCCCGGTTCGAAATCGCTTACCCCCGGACCGGCATCGCCGCTGGTGGCGTAAAGCACGCTGACCCGCGCTCCCTTGCGTGCTGCCGCCGCAATCGCCGGCGCGATCACCAGCTCGTCATCGGGATGGGCGAGCACGACGAGGATCGTGCCTTCGGCCTCTTGCGTGGCGGTATCAGCAAAGGCCGCGGTCTGCGCCGTCACCGCCCCGGCGAATGCAGTGGCAAGCGCGGGCAATGCCCTCACCGCGATTATTTGCGCCCTCATGGCCCTCTCCTCTTGCGGCCCGATCCCATATTCGCCGTGTCTGGTAAAGCCGTACCGCCGTGCCCATCCGGAACGAATGAGCGCGGGTCTTGCGGCGTCGCGGCGGGCGGCTATTGCTCGCCTCATGGAGAGAGACATCATGCAGGCCCGCCTTGCCGAACCTTTCGGCTCGTTCCCCGACATCCTGATGGATTGGTCCCGTGCGCAGCCGGACGCCATCGCGCTCATCGACGATCACCGCGATGTCGCCTGGGCGGAGCTGGTCGGCCTTGTCGAGAGGCTCGCCGCGCGGCTGGTCGAGACGGGGCTCGGGCGGGGGCAATCGGTGGCTATTCTTGGCACGAGCAGCGTCGAATACGCGCTCGTCTTCCTCGCCGCGGTGCGCGCCGGGGGCGCTGCGGCCCCGCTCACGACGAGCGCCTCGCCCGACCAGCTTGCGGGCATGGCGAAGGATTCGGGCGCGCGGCATCTTTTCATCGATGCGGGCAAGGCCGCCGAGCTCGGCCCCGATTTCATGGCTGACATAATCCGCGTGCCGCTCGAGGAGGTCGAGCAATGGATGGCGCCGCCAGGCTCGCGCGCCCCCGCATTCGAGGCCGGGCCGGGCGATCCGTTCAACATCATCTATTCCTCGGGGACCACCGGCATCCCCAAAGGCATCGTCCACTCCCACCAGATGCGCTGGCGGCAATTCGCGGCGACTGCATTGTCCTATCTCGGCGCGGGACTGGAGGTGCGCTCGCTCGCCTCGACCCCGCTCTACTCGAACACCACCATGGTCGCGTTCCTGCCCGTCCTGCTTGCGGGCGGGACGGTGCGGATCATGGGCAAGTTCGATGCCGCGCGCTGGCTCGGTCATGCCGAGGCCGACCGGACGACGGTGACGATGCTGGTGCCGGTGCAATACCAGCGGCTGATGGATTTCGATCGGCTTGGCGAATTTGACCTCTCCAGCCTTGCGCTGAAATACTGCACCTCCGCGCCGTTCTCGCCCGAACTCAAGCGCGAAGTGCTCGCCCGGATGCCGGGCGGATTGGTCGAGATCTATTCGATGACCGAAGGCGGGGTGGTGTGCCTGCTTCCCGCGCACGAATTTCCCGACAAGCTGCACACGGTCGGCCGCCCCGCGCCGGGGAGCGAACTCAAGGTGCTCGACGATGAGGACAACGAGGTGTCGCCCGGTACGCCGGGCAATCTCGTCGGCCGGTCGCAGACCATGATGAGCGGCTACAAGAACCGTCCCGACAAGACATCGGAGGCGCAATGGAAAGACCCTGCGACCGGCGAAGTGTGGATGCGCATGGGCGATGTCGGGCGGGTCGATGAAGACGGTTTCGTGGAATTGGTCGGGCGCGCCAAGGACATGATCATCTCGGGCGGTTTCAACATCTACCCCAGCGACCTGGAGGCCCAGCTGATGGTTGAGCCCGACGTGCTTGAGGCGGCGGTGGTCGGCGCGGCCTCGCGGCGCTGGGGCGAAAGCCCGGTCGCATTCGTGCGGCTGGCGGACGGCGCACGTGAGCCCGAGGTGATCCGGGCGGCGGTCAATGAACGGCTCGGCAAGACCCAGCGCCTAGCCGCGCTGCACCCGATCGCGGAAATGCCGCGCAGCCATATCGGCAAGCTGTTGAAGAGCGACCTGCGCGAGATCGCCGAGCGGCTGGGCGGGATCGAATAGGCCTGCGAGAATTACGCCTTCAAGAACCACGAAAGCGCGCGCCGCCGGTGGCGACGCGCGCTTTGTCATGGTTCGGGTTTCGGCGCTTTCCGCTGCGACAGGGCCTGCTCAGACTAGAATCGTGTTGAGGGTCGTGCCGGTGATTGCGAGCGCAAGGACGAACGCGATCATCTTTTCCTGGATGGAACCCATGGTTTTGCTCCTTCGAATGGTGCCGGGGACGCGAGCCTTTCCGGCCCGGCGTCAGAGGGAAGATAGGGGCGAAAGGATAATAATATTATCCTTTCAAGCATGGAAATTACCACTCACCGCAATCGAAAAAACCGATGCTGCGGCGCCGGAATGGGCGCCGCCGTTTGTCCGTATGCGGGTCAGCGGTGGGAGACGCGGCCGCCGTTCGGGGGGAGGGGGAATGGGGCGGCCGCGTCTCGCTCGCTGATGGCGGGTCCGGCGGGACGAAGGCGGTTGGATGGCCGCGGGGATGCGCTCGGGGAAAAAGCGCTCGGCGATCCGTTCTTGACCGTTCCTTCGCCTCACATGGCAGCCGGGCGTGGGGAACGCCGTATCAACCTTGCGCGCGCAGGGCGGTCCTGGAAGTGACCGGCGCCATGCCGCATTGCGCATGTCGGACTGCCTGCCGGGGCCAGCAGACTGGCTCCTTGCGGCCATGTTTGGTCCGCGACTGAAGCCTTGCACAGCGGCGAGGAGGAGAGAGGAGCCTCACCGTGCTGCGCCACCCAGATGGCGTTCGATTGCGCGAAACACAAATGCGAAAATGGGTAATTATATTGCTATTATTGCAATCTATCGAACAGCCACCTGAACTTTAAGCATTGCCCTTCGCACATGCAAAACGGCCGCCGGACGGGGTCCGGCGGCCGCTTCCGTGTGTCTGGATGCGGGGAAGGCGCGCTCAGTTGGCGGCGATTTCCCGGCCACGGCGCGCTTCGGCAGCGGCGACCCGCTCGACTTCGGCGAGCGCGGCGGTGCGGGCTTCCCTGACGCACTTTTCATCGACCAGCGGGCCGACGACATAGGCCGGACGCGAAGGCAGCGTGCAGGCGCGGCGCAGCTGGGCATCGACGCGCTGTTCGAGCACGGCGCGGTCTTCCGCCTTGGCAAGGTCGAGATCGTCGTAGGCGATGCGCACGGTGACGACTTCTTCGGTGCCCTGCGGGGCGGCGACGGCCGGCGCGGAACCAAGGGTGGAAACGGTGGCGAGAGCGATCAGGGGAAGAGCAAAACGCATGGGTCGAGTTCCTTAGTCTGGAGAGGGTTCGATGCCGCTGGCCGGCATTCAGTTGCTGTTTGAAACTATGGTGCACTGCACAAGATCATTTCGCAAATGCGAAAACCTCCAAAAAGGTTCCAATCTTTGCAACTGGCCGATGCACTTTTCGCGGGAACCTTTTGGCGCACACGCCAGGGCCCTCGCGCGGAGCCGGCTTGGGCAGGGTGCAGATGCATCCGGGCTTCGTGCATGCTGGACAGTTGCCGCGTGCCCGGACTAACTGCGCGCCATGCAGGACCATGCCAGCCACGCCGCACCGGATTCGATCCTCATCGTCGATTTCGGAAGTCAGGTGACCCAGCTCATCGCGCGCCGCGTGCGCGAGGCCGGGGTCTATTCCGAAATCGCCCCCTTCACCCAGGCCGAGGAAGCCTTCGAGCGCCTTTCGCCCAAGGGGATCATCCTGTCCGGTTCGCCGGCGAGCGTTCCCGACGAAGGTTCCCCCCGCGCGCCCGATGCCCTGTTTGAGGCGGGCGTGCCGATCCTCGGCATCTGCTATGGCCAGCAGGTCATGACCAAGCAATTGGGCGGCGAGGTCCGGCCCGGCCATGAAACGGGGGAAGGCGGCGAATTCGGCCGCGCCTTTCTAACCGTCACGAAGGATTGCGCCCTGTTCGACGGGCTCTGGGCCGAGGGCGAACGCCACCAGGTCTGGATGAGCCACGGCGACAAGGTCACCGAGTTCGCCCCCGGTTTCGAAATCGTCGCGACCAGCGACGGCGCGCCCTTCGCGGTGATCGCGGACGAGGAACGCAGGTTCTACGGCACCCAGTTCCACCCCGAAGTCGTCCACACGCCCGACGGGGGCAAGCTGCTCGCCAATTTCGTGCGCCATGTCTGCGGGCTGGCGGGCGACTGGACCATGGCCGAGTTCCGCAAGACCAAGATCGAGGAAATCCGCGCGCAGGTGGGCGACGGAAAGGTCATCTGCGGCCTGTCGGGCGGGGTGGATTCGGCGGTCGCGGCAGTGCTCATCCACGAAGCGATCGGCGACCAGCTCACCTGCGTCTTCGTCGATCATGGCCTGATGCGCATGAACGAGGCCGAGCAGGTCGTCAGCCTGTTCCGCGATTCGTACAACATCCCGCTCGTCGCAGTGGATGCGGAGGACGCCTTCCTCTCCGGCCTTGCCGGCGTCACCGATCCCGAAGCCAAGCGCAAGTTCATCGGCAAGGCCTTCATCGACCTGTTCGAGGCCGAGGCCAAAAAGATCGGCGGGGCCGATTTCCTCGCGCAGGGCACGCTTTACCCGGACGTGATCGAAAGCGTCAGCTTCACCGGGGGCCCCTCAGTGACGATCAAGAGCCACCACAATGTCGGCGGCCTGCCCGAACGCATGAACATGAAACTGGTCGAACCCTTGCGCGAATTGTTCAAGGACGAGGTCCGCGAACTCGGCCGCGAGCTCGGCCTGCCCGAAGCCTTCGTCGGACGCCACCCATTTCCCGGACCGGGCCTTGCGATCCGCATTCCGGGCGAGATCACCAAGGAGCGCTGCGACATCCTGCGCAAGGCGGACGCGATCTATCTCGAGGAAATCCGAAATGCCGGGCTTTACGACGCGATCTGGCAGGCCTTCGCCGTGCTGCTCCCGGTCAAGACCGTGGGCGTGATGGGCGACGGGCGGACCTATGACAGCGTGTGCGGCCTGCGCGCCGTCACCTCGACCGACGGTATGACGGCGGATGTCTATCCCTTCGACGCGGGTTTCCTGACGCAGGTCGCAACGCGGATCGTCAACGAGGTCAAGGGCATCAACCGCGTGGTCTACGACATCACGTCGAAGCCGCCGGGCACGATCGAGTGGGAATGAAGCGATCCTCCGCAACCATCGCGCCCGATCGGCGTTTGTCTGACACAGTTCCAACGGGGGAACCGACATGAACCGAATTACCAGCTCGACCGCCTACGCGCTCGCCGCGCCCGCGATCCTTGCGCTTGCCGCCTGCGGACAGCAGGCCGAGGACTCTCCGCCCGCCAATACCGGCGAGTGGCAGATCGTCCCCGACGCCTCGCGCCTTGCCTATGTCTCGGTCAAATCGGGCGAAGTGCTCGAAACCAATCGCTTCACCGGCCTGTCGGGCTCGGTCAGCGAAAACGGCACGGCGACGGTGACGATAGACCTGTCATCGCTCGAGACCGGCGTCGACATCCGCAATGAACGCATGCGCGATCTGTTCTTCGAGATTTCCGACTATCCGACCGCGACCATAACCGCCGCGATCGACCCCGCCGCATTCGCCGACCTTTCGGTGGGCGAGACGACCGTCCAGCCCCTTGATGCGACCTTGTCGCTCAAGGGGGTCGAAGGCCGGATCGAAATGCAGGTCGACGTCACCCGCACCGGGCCCGACCGGGTAGTCGCCATGTCGAGCGAGCCCGTGATCGTCTATGCCGACGCCTTCGGGCTGGGCGAGGGGATCGAGCAGCTCCGCGAGATTGCCGGCCTTGCGTCGATCACTCCGGCCGTGCCGGTCACATTCGCGCTGACGTTCGAGCGCACGCGATAGGCTACGACGGACCGGGGCGGGTCCGGTTTTGACCCGTATCAATGCGCGCCTCCGAATCGCGCGGCACTCTCCTCTTCGCTTCCTGAACGTGAGGAGGGCGAGACGATGCTCAAAATCGCACTTGTTCTGTTTCCCGTGATCGCGACGACCCTGATGGGGGTCGCGGTGGTTGCCGTGCTGACGATGGACATCCAGGCGGGCATGCAACCGATAGCGCTGGCGGCTCTGGCCGCATTCGCGCTGTCGGTTCCAGCGTCCTGGTTCATCGCGCGGCAGGTGCCGGGCGTCGGCAAGACCTGACGACCGGCCTTGGCCGAGCGCTTGCGCGGGGGCGAGCGCTCGGCCATTCCTCGCGCTGCCATGCAGCTCGATCTCGGCCCCGATCCCCGCACCGACCGCCTGCGCCGGATACAGGCCGCGCTCATCGCGCGCTTCGGCCGGATCGTGCGCCCGCCGGAAAAGCGCCGCCCGCCCGAATGGGTGCTGGTTCATGGCGTGATCGGGGCGCAGACGAAGACCGCCGCGTCCAACGCCTCGACCGACGCGCTTCTCGCCGAATACGGATCGTGGGAAGCGGTCGCGGCCGCTCCTGCGGCCGATCTCGAACGGCGGCTGCAGCGCCAGACTTTCCCCAGCGTCGCGGCGGCGCGATTGAAGGCCTGCCTCTGCGCGATCATCGCCGAACGCGGCAGCGTCGATCTCAGGCATCTCTCCAACCTTCCGACCGAGGACGCGATCGCCTGGCTCGAGCGCCTGCCCGGCGTAGCGCGCAAGAACAGCGCGGGGGTGATGAATGCGAGCACGTTCGAGCGCCGCGCTATCGTGATCGACGGGCATCATCGCCGGATCATGCAGCGCACCGGCATCGTGCCTGCCAGGGCCGACACGGCGAAGACCTTCGACACGCTCATGCCGATTGTCCCGACCGAATGGAGCAGCGCCGACTTGGACGAACACCACCTGCTATTGAAGAAGCTCGGTCAGACATTCTGTCGTCCGCGCACGCCGCAATGCCGCGACTGCCCGGTCAGCGGGGATTGCGACACCGCGCGCGGCGGTGCATGAGCGCGGCCCGGAAGAGGAGACGAGCGCCGATGAAATGGGAAGACCAGTTCGCCGAGGATTTCGACCGCGACGAGAGCGAGCGTAAAGGCAGGTCGCGCAGCGTGACGGTCGGCTGGACGGTGCGTTTCCCCCAGGGATCGGACGCGATCTGGGCTCCGCCCAAACCCTTTACCCGCAACGACCCGAAACCCGCTTCGGCGAAATCGGTGCAGGTCTGCCCGGCCGCGATCGATTTCGACCGGCGCCATTTCGTCATTCCCTGCCCGATCGACATCACGCTTTCGGTCATGCGCGGGCCCAACGGGCAATTGCAGCTTGCCGACATAGACGGCGAGAAATCCGCGATGCGGCCGCAGGGGCGCAATTCGATGATGATGCTCCACCCGCAATCCGAATGGCGCCACCCGGAACGCCCGATCATCCAGATCGTGGCGCCCTATATCTTCGTTGCGGACGAACCGTGCTATGTCGTCCAGACCGCGCCCTATCTCGATTGGTTTCCGACCCCGCGACCGGGCCTCATGATGGGCGGACGCTTTCCGGTCCACATCTGGCCGCGCCCCTTGAGCTGGGGCTTCGAATGGCACGACGTCTCAAAGCCGCTCGTGCTCAAGCGCGGCGAGCCCTGGTTCTATGTCCGCTTCGAGACCGAGAACCCGGCGGCGCATGTCCGGCTGGTCGAGCAGGAAATGACCGAGGACCTGTCGACCTACATCGATTCGATCATCGACGTATCGAACTACGTCAACAAGACCTATTCGCTGTTCGGCGAGGCGCGGCGCATGCGGCCCGACAGGCTGGTCAAGCCCAAGGAGTGACGGGAACCGCGCGCCTGCCTGTTCGGTTCTCGGGGCATGAGCACCATCATCAGGCTGATCGTCAGGGATTATGGCTGGATTCATCGCGGCATGTGGCTGGCGGGGAATCTCGCCTTCGTTGTCGGAAGCGTGCTGTTCCTGCCGCGCTTCGAGCCGTGGAAGGTGACGGGGGTTTGGCTCTTCATCATCGGTGCGGCGATGATGTTCGTCGGCGCGCTCGGCCAGTTCCTCGTCAACCGGTTCGAGCACAAGCATGATCGACGATAGCGGGGTCGAGGAGGTTTACCGGCGCCTCGCCGAAGCCATGCCGGGCCGCACGAAAGGGGCAAAGGGGCCGAAGGGCCAGCCGGACGCCTTTCGTTCGTGCATTTCCTGCATGCTGTCCGCGCAATCGCTCGATCGCAACACGGCGGCCGCGACGAAGGCGCTTTTCGAGCTGGCGAAAACGCCCGAGGCAATGCTCGCGCTCGAAGACGAGGCGATCGCCGCCGCGATCAAGCCCTGCGGCCTCTACAACATGAAGACGAAGAACATCCGCAAGTTCTGCACGGCCCTGATCGAGGAGCATGACGGCGTTGTGCCCGACACGCGCGAAGGGCTCCTCTCGCTTCACGGCATCGGTAGGAAATGCGCCGACATCGTGCTGAGCTTCACTTTCGGCAAGGACGTGATCGCGGTCGACACCCATGTACACCGGGTCTGCAACCGGATCGGTCTGACCGAGGCGAAGACGGCGGAAAGGACCGCGCAGCAGCTTGAAGAGCGCAGCCCACAATGGGCCATGGCCGACGGGCATTTCTGGCTGATCCAGTTCGGCAAGAAGGTGTGCCGCTCGCGCGTGCCGAAATGCGACATCTGCGTGGTGCAGGACATGTGCGAATGGTATGCCGCCCGCGAGGATGGTCCCGGCTGACAGGCGGGGGACCAGAGGCGGGGGGCGCGAGTGCGGCGGATCGGGGCGATACTACTGTGGTCGGCGGTGGCAGCGGCCTTTATCGGCCCGGGCACCGTCACCACCGCCGCGAGCGCAGGGGCTTCGCATGGCGCGGCGCTGATATGGGCGGTGCTTTTTTCGGTCCTGGCGACATTCGTGCTGCAGGAAGCCGCCGCAAGGCTGACCATCGCCAGCGGGAGCGACCTTGCCGAAGTCCTGCACCGGCGTTTCCCGAGCGGCTGGAAGCGCGCGCTCACGATCGTGCTCGCGGGCGGGGCGGTCGTCATCGGCAGCATCGCTTATGAAGCGGGCAACATCCTTGGCGGCGTCGCTGGCGTCGCGCTCGGGGTCGACTTGCCCGGGCCTGTGCTGACGGCAGGGCTCGGGGCCATGGCGGCGCTGCTGCTCGCCGCCGGATCGCCCGCCCGGATCGCGCGCCTGCTCGCCGCGCTGGTGGCGATGATGGGAGCGGGTTTCCTGTTCACCGCATATGTCCTCGCCCCAAGCATGGCCGAGATCGCCGCGGCGCTGGCGACACCGTCCATTCCCGAGGGCGCGGCGCTGACCGTGGTCGCGCTGATCGGGACGACGGTGGTGCCCTACAACCTGTTCCTGGGATCGAGCCTCGCGCGCGGGGCGAGCCTTGCCGACAGCCGCTTCGGGCTTGGCGTGGCGGTCGGGCTCGGCGGGCTCATCACGCTCGCGATCATGATCGTCGGTTCGGCGCTCGACGGGGATTTCTCTTTCGATCGGCTGGAAGCGCTGCTTGCGGCGAGGCTCGGCGCATGGGCGGGAACGGGCCTTGCGCTCGGCCTGTTCGCGGCCGGACTGTCCTCGGCTGTGACCGCGCCGCTCGCTGCCGCGCTCACGGTGCGCGGGCTGTTTGCCGATGCGGACGACCCGCGCTGGTCGGCGAGCGGCTGGCGTTTTCGCGGGGTCTGGATCGCGGTGCTAGGCATCGGGATCGCTTTCGGGATGGCGGAGGTTCGCCCGGTCCCTGCGATCCTTCTGGCGCAGGCGCTCAACGGGCTTTTGCTGCCGGTGGTGGCGGTGTTCCTGATGCTGGCGATGCGCGACCGCGCGCTGCTCGGCGAAGCGGCGAGCGGCCCGCTAGGCGCGGCGGCGATGGTAGCGGTAACGGGAATCGCCCTGCTGCTGGGCGCGGTTTCGCTCTTGAGGGTGTTCGGCGCTCTCACCGGGTGACGGCTGACGCTACGGCGTCCGGGGACCGCGAAAGGCGTGCTTGCACATGGCCCGCGATTGCGCTTGGTTCCCGCGCGAACGCCAGATTCGAACGGGAGACACATCCATGAAAACCGCCATCACCGAAATGTTCGGCATCGAGCACCCCATCATCCAGGGCGGCATGCATTATGTCGGGTTCGCCGAAATGGCGGCGGCGGTATCGAATGCGGGCGGGCTCGGGATCATCACCGGGCTGACGCAGGGCACTCCGGAAAAGCTCGCCAATGAAATCGCGCGCTGCAAGGACATGACCGACAAACCGTTTGGCGTGAACCTTACCATCCTGCCGACGCTGACCCCGCCCGATTACCCCGGGCTGGTCAAGGCGGTGATCGAAGGCGGTGTTCCGGTGGTCGAGACGGCGGGGCGCAACCCGGTCGAACTCCTCGGTCCGCTCAAGGATGCGGGGATCAAGGTCATCCACAAATGCACCAGCGTCCGCCATTCCCTGAAGGCGCAGGAAATCGGCTGCGACGCGGTGAGCGTTGACGGATTCGAATGCGGGGGGCATCCGGGCGAGGACGACGTGCCGAACTTCATCCTCCTGCCGCGCGCGGCCGATGAACTCGAAATCCCGTTCGTATCAAGCGGCGGCATGGCCGACGGGCGCAGCCTCGTCGCCTCCCTCGCGATGGGCGCTCAGGGCATGAACATGGGAACGCGCTTCATTGCGACCAAGGAAGCGCCCGTGCACGAAAACGTGAAGCGCGCCATCGTCGAGGCGAGCGAACTCGACACCCGCCTCGTCATGCGCCCGCTCCGCAACACCGAAAGGGTGATGACCAACGACGCGGTCGAGCGCCTGCTCGAGAAGGAAAAGGAACTCGGCGACAAGATCACGATCCAGGACATCCTGCCCGAGGTCGCCGGGGTCTATCCCGCGATCATGATGGAGGGAGAAATGGACAAGGGCGCCTGGAGCTGCGGCATGGTCGCCGGGCTGATCCACGACATTCCGACCTGCAAGGAACTGATCGACCGCATCATGGGCGAGGCCGAGGCGATCCTTGCGCGGATGAACGCGATGGCCGGGGCGAAGGGCGGAGCGAGCGTCGCGGCCTGATCGGCGCGCGGCGGATCAGGCGGCGCTGTCATCCTCCGTCGCTTCGTCACCGGCATCATCGACGCGGGTATAGGGGATGAAATCCTCGAAGAAGACCGCGCCGGTGAAGAACCCGAGGATCCTGTCGGCGGTCGTCATCACGTCCTGGCGGCACAGTTCGCTCGCCATGAAACGGCGCGAGACAAGGATGTCATTGTTGTTGATGTCATCGGGATTGGCGGTGCGCTGGACGTAGATCGTCCTGCCCCGGCCATAGACATACGCGGTCTTGTCGATCGTCACCATGCGCTGGTTCGGGATCACCCGGATGCAATTGACCGGCTCGCCCGCGACCCGGCCTTCGAGCATCCTGGCAAGGCGCTTTTCTCCCTTGGTCATTTCTTCCGCGCCATCCTCCTCGGCGCCATCATCGGCTGCGCTGTCCTGCGCGCTGGCGGCAATGGGAGCGGCAATCGCCAGCGCGGCGCCGGCGACAAGCCCTGCGACGAGTCCACCGAAGCGGCGCGGCGCGATGCGGGTCGAAGAAGCGGGGCGGCGGGTCATGATATCGGTCTCCTCAAACATGCCGGCGCCTATGCCACACCATGCCTGAACCCGTCATGAGCGCGCTTTGCGCGGGGGCGCGAAAGCCTATTCGTATTCGAGCGTGACGGTGAATTCGCCGCGATAGATGCCCGAGGGCTGATTCGCCCCGACCCGCAGCCGCCCGACGATGGTGAAGGCAAAGAAGCCATCCGGATTGGCGATGCGGAACCGGCGCGGATTGGTGCGAATCTGGATCGGCGGGCGGCTGCCGATCGCGACCTGGTCGAGCCGCATGGTCTCGG